>Ga0222714_10003012_pt1 | contig 17464 bp, 28 predicted proteins | sample C33_3DmetaG_FD_165048 | JGI IMG/M metagenome (GOLD analysis project Ga0222714, IMG submission 165048) | Estuarine water microbial communities from San Francisco Bay, California, United States - C33_3D | ecosystem: Environmental > Aquatic > Marine > Unclassified | place: USA: California...
TTATTGAGCCACAAGAATTTAATTTATATAAACAAAAGTATGATGAAAAAATACTAGTACAAACACCATTTAGCAATTTAGGACTTGGAAGTATTCCAGCTAGAAACTTTGTCTGGGAACTAGGGATTAAAACTGGTGCAGAACGCCATTGGATTTTTGATGACAATATTAGAAAAACTAGATATATCTGGAATGGTAGAAAAGTAGAGTGCGACCCTAATATAGCAATTTCTGAAGTAGAAAAATTTACAGACAGATATAAAAATATAGCTATAAGTGGAATGCAATATACTTTTTTTATAACCAAAGGACATAAAAAGCCATTTTATTTAAACAATAGAGTTTATAGCAATTTATGTATTCGTAATGATTTAGACTTTAGGTGGCGTGGTAGGTATAACGAAGATACAGATTTATGTTTACAGGCTTGGTCTAAAAATTGGTGTACTGTTTTATTTAATGTTTTTACCATAGACAAAAATGCTACTTTATCTATGAAAGGCGGGAATATGACAGAACTTTACAAAGAAAATGGTAGATTACAAATGTCAAAAGACCTAGAGAGAGTTTGGCCTTATGTTGTAGAAACTAAAAGAAAATATGGTAGAGCACAACATCACATAAAAAATAATTCTCTACAGTTTGATATTCCACTTATTAGGCGTAAAGATATAGACTGGGATAATCTTGAAAGCGAAAATATAACTTTAAAAATCAAAGAAGTTGATACAGTTAAAAGTGATAAACTAAAAAAATTAATAAAAAAGCATAATGACAGATGAATTTGATATACAACCAGATGAAACTTTTTCAGATTGGAAAAGAAGAAAAGGTGCTGAAAAAGGTTTAAAAGGTTTTGGACAATCTAATTCACAAAAAAATTCCATAGGTTTATGTCCTAATACCAATGAAAAAAAGAATACTTGTAAATGTAAAACTTGTATAGCTAGAAAAAATAGAAACAAAGGTCGCAGAAAACAAAACCAAGCTAGAAAGCTACTTAAAATTCCTAGTAATAGATTTCACGGTGCAGACGCTCACGAAGAAAATTGGAGTACTGGTTTGCGTGTAGAAGTAAAATCTGGGAAACAAGTCCAACCTTTAGTAACAGTTTTTAATAGAGGAAAACTACAATCTGATAAAGCACATATTGCTTATGGTGGAATGTCCAAACCATTTTGTCATATTTCTATGCCAGACGGCAGCAATACAGGAATAATTAGCTTAGAAATTAAAGATTTAGAAAATTTTTGTGTTGAGGTTTTAAAAAACTTTGGCTACGAAATGGAATAAGTAGCGTTTAGTTAGCGTACATTTCTGTAATATCGCTGATAGTTTAGGTATATTAATCTGAAAAATATAAAACGCTTAGAATAAAGCTACTACGCAGATTTTATACAGATATTATTTAATCTAAAATTTAATATTGTAACAGACATAGTATATAATAATTTTACAGCCCAGTTGAAACAATTGGTGTCGGTTGGCTAAGGCCTCCATTTCTTAGCTAGCCGACACCATTGTTTATGGGAGAAAAGGGGAATAATGAATAGACAACAAAGACGAGCAAGTAAATCTAAAAAACAAAACGCATTAAGAAAAGTAGCTGGTGTTTTGGTTAGTAACGAAAACGCTATCGGCTTAGTATCAAGAAGTGCTAAAAGAAAAGGTAAAAAATGAAGATAAATCCAGTATCTGTAGCTGAAATAGCTGAGATTATGCAAGTACCTAGAACAAAAGTAGCTAGTTTGCATTATCACGGCAAGTTGCCAGAGCCAGATGTAGTACTAAAAGCTTGTCCATTATGGGATAAGGACACAATAATTGATTTCCTAGATACAGTAGGAATAGTAGATAACAGGAGAAAAAATAATGAAGAACAGAACAACACAAATACAACTAAGTAAGCCTTGGAATAAAAGCCTAGTTAAAAGTTTAAATAAAGGCTTTGGAAGTATTGACTATGTGGAACATACACAAGTTACACAAAAATTAATAGCGTTAATACCAGACTTAGATATAGAAATTGGTAGATATATCCACGATACAGTAGAAGATGTAAATGGAATTAGACGCAGATTTGTTACTGGTGTAGAAGTAAGAATGAGTGGAACTATTGACGGACACCACATACGCAGACAAGAAGTTGGTATGTGTGATAAGCCATTTTTTCACGCAGACGCAAATAAAGTACACAACAACGGACAAAGAGCCAAAGAGGCTTTATCAGACGCAATTAAAAGATGTGCTATGAGATTAGGCGTTGGAATAGAACTTTATGATACAGATAATTGGCTAAATAAATATTTAACTAATGAATATTTAGAGAGTATAAATCAAGAAAATACTGTAACAGAAGAAGAATAGAATAGCTAATTATGAAAATAGTTAGTGAATTTCCACATTTTAGTATAGTTCCAGAATGGCTTATTGAGAGTAAAATTAGCGATAATGCAATAAGAGTTTATGCAACGCTATGTAGATACGCAGATAAACACGACGGAACTTGCTATCCAAGTATACAAACAATTGGTAAAAGATGTCATAAATCTAGTTCTACAGTTAAACGAGCAATTAAGGAATTGCAAGATTATAACGCCATTGATGTACAACCTAGATTTTTAGATAATCAAGCTGGACAAACCAGTAATCTATATATTATTAAGTTTAATCCAGCTTTTACCAAATATGACACCCAGCCCCATATCAAAAATGACATTGGGGGTAGTTCAAATATGACACACAAACCAAAGTCAATTAACCAAAGTCATATTATTAGTGAAAAAACAAATAAAGGAGAAATATATTTAGCTTTATGTGAAAATCTATGGCAACCAAAAACTAAAAATGAAATATCATCTTTTAATAAAGTTGCTAAGGATTTATCCGAAGTTAATGCTACGGCAGAACAGGTTAAGGACAGAGTATTTATTTATAAGAAAAAATGGCCGACTATGACTTTAACACCATTTGCATTATCTAAAAACTGGACTTTGCTTGGCGAAATGTATGAAACAAGTAAACCAGTAAAATTAAGAAGTTGCGAAACAGACGGACACGAATATTTAGATAGTGGTTTTGTTAATGACGAATATTTATTATTAATTTGTAGATTTTGCCTTGATGAAAAAAAAGAAATAGTAGAATAGAGATATTATGAACTTTGGATTAATGGCAGTTGAATATTATTTATCAACGCAAGATAAATTATTAAGTAAAATAGACGGATTGGTAACTTTACCACCAATGGTAGATACAGACGGTGGTTTAGGATTTTCACATAATAAAACTCTTTATATGGTGGTGGTAAATACCTTTGGCGAATTTGAAGTATCTATAATTAGCGAAAATGAGGACTTGGCATATCTTGAACTTGGCGACGCTAATGAATTAATAAAATTTTTTGAATTACTGCAAAATGATATAGAAATTAAGGATTTCGCAGTTTGGTTTAATTTCTTTAACTAAGCGACACGCATAGTTCGTTTATAAGCGTTTTCTAGCTTACAGTCGTGGTAACCATTACAGAAAAATGACACGGCTGGTAGCGTGGATTTTAAAAAAAATATTATAAAACTTATAATATATCTTAATCTTTGGTTAAGGTAAAACTATGGAAACACAAAATATAAAAAGAAAACTTCAAACACAATCAGTATATCGTGCCGAAGCTATTCTTCCTACAACTTTTAATTATCTCCCAAATAATTTAAAAGCTCTTAAAAACAAAGAAATTTGGGCAAAAGTATTTGATGAAAAGCAACAAGATGATATTTGGAAAAAAGTAAAAAGTGAAGTTTATTTAGGTTACAAACCTACTAATAAACTAATTAATAAAATGGTTAAGGAAAAAATTTACAGTAAAGCGTTTTATAAAAAATATTTTAGACCAATAACCATTGATTGCAAAGGAAATGAAGGCCCTTGCAGATACCAAGTTGGTTTTATTACCTTAAAAACTTGGGCAGATGACGCAGTTTTGCTACACGAATTAGCACACCAATATGGCAGACAACACGACAGTAGATTTGCTACTGCTTATTTAATGTTGGTTGGTAGATTTATAGGACATAAAGCTCAGGTAGAACTTATGGCTAGTATGCGTAAAAACAATGTGGAATGGAACGGAAGTTTTGTACACAGTAAACAATGCTATCTAGAAAATGGTTTCCCAGAACTTGCAGTAAATGCAGGTGGACAATGTACAACTGGTGCAACCAAAATGAATTTAGGTTGGCAAAAAAGAAATTTGTACTAAAGGAATGTTAAGGTAAAACTATGGATTACGGAATTAAAAAAACTAAAACAAATGGATTTTGTCATAACTGTAATCGTGGGTTACACAGAAGAACTGGTAATGTAGTTTTTCATAATGGACTAAACGATTATGTTTCAGTATGCAAATTTTGTTTATTGGAACAACCAAGTTACGGCAGAAAATAAAAGGGGGAATTATGAAAGCTATACCAACTATAGCTATAAGTAATTTAAAGGAAAGCCAAGACGCTTATACTTTAATTGATTTACTTAAAGCTGGTTACAAACAAACAATGCAAGAAAATTATGAAATCAAAAAATTATTTCAAAGTAATAATAATTTTTCGGACATAAAATTTGCACAATATATAGCTCTAGAAAATAGTTTTAAACAAACAATAGTTTTGTTAGAAGAACTGGAAAAAAAGATAGAGTTAATAGACAGATTAAACATACACGCAGAAGAAATGGCAGGTGGATTTTAAATGACTACAAATAATATTGATTTGCTACTTATTACCTATTGTTTATTAGCATTTTTAATTTTAGGTGCTTTATTAGGCCAAGTAGCTTATAAGGTAGCAGTAATACTAGGTTTTGGAAACTATGATAGTTTGTCATACAAGCTAGATAGTTTATATCAAGAACTAGAAACTGGAAAAGAAATCAATGTAAAGGATTTTTTAAATGAGAATTAATATGAATAATCATTTTAATAGCAATAGCGTTGTTGCTGATTTGGAAAATGTAGATAATGATATTGATTTTAGTATTATTAAAAATAGAGGATTTTTAACAAAAAGAGTTTATTATAGATTGCGTTTTAGTCATAACAACGATAATGCAACAATAAATTTAAACACAGAACAGTTAAAAAAACTAGCAGAACATTTAGATACTTATGTAAAATCTGGTGCTTATCAAAAAAGAGCAGACGCACAAACTAGCTTAATGAAAACTGTAATATGATAGAAACTTATTTTGAACATACTTGTACCAACTGTAATGATAAATTAAAGTTGTATCACTTAAATTGGTTAGCAATTATGTGTAAATTTTGCAAACAAGAAATTAAAATCCAAAATATAAAAAATGATAATACAGAAATTGTTACAACGATTTATAAAAATGGAAACAGGGAAAGAATAAATTAGGAGAAATTATGGAACAAGAAAATATAGTTTTATTTGAGGACGCAGTAAAACATAGAACAACTGGTGGTAGCGAAATCGTAATGCAGTTTGAAAATAGCGAAACAGTTGTAATTCCAATTGGTGCTGATGACTGGGTTTGTGATTTATGCAATAAAAGACTAGAAGTAATAGCCGAAAACGGCGAAAAGATAACTCAGTTATCTTTAAATGGCAACCAAACACTTTGTATGGAATGCTGGACTAGAATTTTTAAAGAAGATAATACTTTATTTGACAATGTTAAACATTGTAGTTGTTGCATAAATCCTAAAGCTAATCTTTATGCTTATAAAGAAGAAGAAAATGGTTTTAAATCTTTTATGAGATTTGAAAATGAAAACCAAGCAGAAGAATTTGCTAATACTTTTACTGAAATCACTAAACAATTAGTTATTTTTCAAAGACTAGAAACTGATAAGCAAGAGGAAGAATAATGAGTGATTTTAAAGGTAATGAATTTTATGACGCACTTGAAACTAGAAAAAAGCAATACGACAATGATAAAAAAGATAGAAAAGTTATTGCAACTATAGAAGTAGAATTTACTGTTGATTATTCTACTGCTAATGATAGTAAAAAACTAAGAGAATTAATTAAAACAGAAATGCGAGAAAATTCACAAAACATACAATATCGTTTAAAAGGTGTAAGTTTGTTTAAATACTGGGATAATAACGACCAATAAAGCGTTTCTAAGCGTTTCTTAGCTATCCGTAATGGTTACCACGACTGCTATAGCCTACGCTGGTAGCGTGGCTAGTAGAAAAAAGTTTTATAATTTGTTTCATATTTGTTTAAATCTGTGGTTAAAGTACTAACTATGGAAACACAAACAAACAAACTAGAAATGGAGAAACAAATGGAAAATTTAAAAAAATTCCGTAAGAACGACTTTGATGTAAATGTAGCTGACTTTACATTTGCTCAAGAAATCTGGGATTGGCAAAATTTTAACTCTATATACAATAAAGCTGATTTTGACACACCAGAACTAAGAGAAGAACTTAATAAAATTCGTAATGAAGTTTTTCAACGAATGATTGAGAAATATCCTAATCTATATACAGAAAGCAATAACGAATTTATTAAAACAGTTATTTCTGATGACGCTATAGATGTTATGACAAATGGTGGTACTCAATGTGTAGCTTGTAATGCTCATATTAAATACAAAATGCCTTTTCACAATACTGGCGATAATGGTTATACAGAATTTGTAGCATTAGGTCAAGACTGTGCTTATATTCTAGACCAAAAAACTGACTTTGAGGCTTTAGCTATTAGACAAAAAGAAGCTGAGGAACTTGCTAAGAAAAAAGCAGAATGGGCTATGAATAAAGATAATTTCAAAGCTGAATATCCTGCTTTATACCAAGCCGCAGAATATTTTTCTCAAGATAACTACAATCACATAATTGTAGATATTTTCTCAAAAATTAAATGGGGTTTATCTGAAAAGCAAATCGCTTTCTTAGAAAAACTATGTTTACAAGCTTGGGCAAATGAAGTAGCTAGAAATTGGCAATTAATGACTAAGGTTGTGCCACATACAGCTGGTATGCAAACTGTTCCAGTTACAATTACTAGATACTATGTAAACGATAGTGGATTTACTAAAACTTTGTTTCATACAGAGGGTAATTCCAAAATCTTTACTGGTAAAACTCAACAATTAGCATCTTCAAAAGTCTGGTATAACTTTTTCTACCAAGATGAAGAACAAGAGGAACTAGAAATGATTTGGTCCAATGACACAACAAAAGCTAATCGTAAAAAGTACTTTGACTTTGAATACTATCCACAAGGAACTAAAGGACTACTTACTATTGACTTAAATGTAGCTGACAATGATGACACAGTTGGTTTTGGTAAAATAATCAACTTTGTACCAACATCATTTCCAGCTTAAATCTGTAACAACAATTGGTAATAATAAAAAATAGGAGATAATTATGACAATGATAAAAATACTAGATAAAAATGATTTTGTTAATGAAATGCTTAACTGGGAACAGAACAAGTTTTCAGCTGAGGCATTAAAAGTTATTTTTGATATAGAAGAAGAAATAAATGATGAGTACAAAAGGCTAGATAAATCAATTATTTATCAAAGTTATCACGAATACGAAAGCGAAAAAGAACTTTTAGATGATTATCAAAGTTGTGATACAATGGAAGATGTGGAAAATCATACTACAGTTTGGAGAATTTCTGATAGTGGTGGATTGTTAATCAATCCTTTCTAGAGTGTTTCCGTAATCAGTCACTACCAGAAACGCAAAGCATTAAGCCACCAAAACGGTGGCTTTTTGCTATTATAATAAGGAACACAATGGCAAATGATAAACCTTACAAGTTAATAGACGAACAATTACAAGAACGGCTACTACAAGCTATTCGCTTAGGTGCTTATATTGAACACGCTTGTTATTACGCTGGAATTAGAAGTTCTACTTTTCGTGAATGGAGACAAAAGGCTAGTGAAAATATAGAGCCATACGCAAGTTTCTGGATAAGAGTTAATGAGGCTGAAAGCGAAGCTATTATGCGTAGATTAGCAAGAATAGAACAAGCTGGTAAAGACGGAAGTTGGCAAGCAGACGCTTGGTATTTAGAAAGAAAATATCCAGATAAGTTTGGTAGAAAAGAAAAATTAGAATTAAGTAGCGACCCTAACGCACCAGTAGAAATAGAGTTAAATTGGTCTGACGGCAATAAACTAGATAGAGAAAAAGAGATAATTATTGATGACGCAGATATTGTAACAGACAATACAGTAATATTTCAGGGTAAGGAAGTTAATTTAGAGGAAGAATAGTGGCTATTAACGAGCACGAAAAATTTCTTGCTGATAAAGTTAAGGGGGATATTGGCGAAGAATATATACTTAATAAGTTTACTGGTAGACATTTAGAGGCTTATCCAAGCCATAGTGTAGGTTTTGATTATAGATATTCTGATGTCGCCGTTTATTATAAAGGCTATTTCCTAACTTTAATAGAAGTTAAATCAGAACAACACCAATGGGAAGAAACTGGAAATCATTATTTAGAATATAGTTATAAAGGTAGAAAAAGTGGAATTTCTAGTACAGAAGCTAGTTGGTGGGCAATTTTGCTATTTAAAAAAGATAATTCAGTAATAGAACTAATAATTCCAGTAGATAAGCTAAAAAATCTAGCTAGAAACTATATAGGAACTAAAAGAGATGTAGCTGGTGGCGACAATAAACATACTAGAGGTGTCTTAATTCCAATAGATGAATTAATTAATTTACACAATTTATACGGATATAAACGATAAATCATCAAAAATGGCGACTATAAAAAGAGATAATACGATTTTAAGCGTTTCTAAGCGATAGTTAGCTAGTTGTCGTGGTTACCTAATCGGCTATAGACACAGCTTATAGCGTGGATTTCTAAAAAAAATATTATAAAATTTATAACAATACTTAAATCTGTGGTTAAATTTATACTTATGGAAATACTAAATAATAAGCTAGAAATGGAGAATAAAATGTTAGCTGACACAATACTAGTAAAAACAATAAACGACACAATAGTTGATTTTGAAAATCAAACTCAACAAAAATTTAAAATACAAAAAGCTGGACAAGTTGTTTCTTTATTTGAATTATTAAATAATCTACACAACGAAAATGCTACAACAATATCTCTTGAAGATGATAACTGGGATAGTGGAATAAACAATAACGGCTTTGTTAAGGTTTTGAATTTTCTTTCTCACATAAAGGAAGTTCAAAATAACCAAGATAGAAAATCTTGGGAAAGAAAAAATCTAAATAGAAATGGAGATAACTAAAAATGAATATAAACAGACAAACTGTACAATTTAAAAAAGCAGAACTTGAAACTGCTAAAAGTGCGGTAAGCAAAGCTGAAGGTCAAGTATTTTTAGCTCAACAACAACTTAAAGAAGCAAAGAAAAAAGTTGAAACTTTAACTAAATTGGTTGAGGGTGTAAAACTTGGTGTTGCAGAATTAGAATATGAGGAAACTGGTTGTAGAACACCAAGCCTACATTGGCAATTAGATAATTCAGATTGTGAATGTAAAACTACATATTTCAAGCAATCAGCAGAAAGCTGGATTTGTTACGAAATGTCAGCAGATAACTAAATACTAACTAAACTGCCTCTATTAATTTAGAGGCTTTTTAGTATTTGCTTTAGTATTGCTAGTAATACTGATAGACTTAGATTATGGAAACAGAATTACTAAATAGTAATATACGCAAGTTTAAAGTTAAGTTACCAGAATTACACGAAGGACAAATACAAGTAGCACAATCAAATGCTAGATTTAAAGTTTTAGCTGCTGGTCGTAGGTGGGGAAAAACAAGACTTGGTGTTTGGTTATGTTTAGAACAAGCGTGGCGTGGAAAAAGAGCTTGGTGGATAGCACCAACTTACGCTATGGCTCTAGAGGGTTGGAAAGATTTAAGAAATATTGGTGTAGAGTTTGGAACGATTATTAAGGAAAGCGAAAAGACAATAATTACTCCTACTGGTGGTATGGTATCAATTAAATCATCAGATAATCCAGATAGGTTAAGAGGTGCTGGATTGGATTTCGTAGTATTAGATGAATGTGCCTTTATGAAAGAAAATGTATGGGCAGAGGTAGTAAGACCAACACTAACAGAACGCAGAGGTGGTGCTTTATTTATATCAACACCAAAAGGTTACAACTGGTTTAGTAAATTATTTGATAACGCAGAAAAGCTACAAGATTGGGAGAGGTGGCAATTACCTAGTCAAACTAATCCATTTGTACCTTTAGATGAATTAGCAATAGCTAAAACAGAAATAGGTAGCTTTCTTTATTCACAAGAGTATGACGCACAGTTTGTAGAGTTATCTGGTGGTTTATTTAATAACCAATGGTTTAAGTATTTTGATTATGGTTATGAAACTGTTTATGATAATAAAGGTTATGAAAAAGATAGACGAATTATTAAATTTGATAAAAAGCAAGTGGCGTTTGATGACCTACGAATTATCACAAGCGTGGATTTGGCTACAAGTACAAAAGAAAGTGCTGACTATACAGTTGTATCTACAATCGGTGTTAGCAAAAATCAAGAAGTTTTTGTCTTAGAAGTAGTTAGAAAAAGACTAGAAGCACCACAAGTATTAAGACTTTTACAAGCAACTTATGATAAATGGACACCAGAAATAATTGGTGTTGAAAGAGCAGGTTACCAACTAGCTTTTATACAAATGGCTAGAAGTCAAACCAACTTACCTATTAGAGAATTAAAGGCAGATAAAGATAAATACTCACGAGCTTTGCCTTTATCTGCTAAAATGGAGGCTGGACTTGTGTACTTCCATAATTCTAATGATTGGTATTTGGAATTAGAAAAAGAGCTACTACAATTTCCAGCAGGAGAACACGACGACCAAGTAGATAGTTTGGCTTATGGAATTTTGCAGATAGCGAAAAAGAAAGAGTTTAGAGCATATTGAAAGAACACATTTGTAGGATTGGCTTTGGGTGGGTTGTTCCTTTGGGTGTGTTCAGCAACTCACTCATAGCCACAAAGGAGATAAATGGCTGAAAGGCGTAAATTAAGCGATATATTATTCGGTAGAGTAGAAACGAATAATGAAGATTATAAAAGATATAATTTTTTTAGAGATGAAGATAGTTTATATAACAATACTTCTTATATTCAAGGTTGGAATACTAGAGCTGGTTATTTTGATGTAACAACACTAGGTAATGGAAGTTCCAATTCAGCAGTTACTGCTTGTTTACAGTTATTAGGAACTAGCTTTGCTGAGGCACACCTAATGATTAAAACCATAGACAAAACAGACGGATTAGAAAAAGAATTAGTAAGACACCCATTAACACAATTAATGAGAAGACCTAATCCATTTATGTCTGGCGACATTGTTTCACAATATATTATTAATGCTATGCACATTTCTGGCGACGCTTATTTATTAAAACAAAGAAACAATGCAGGTAAATTAGTTGCTTTATATCCATTAATGCCTGAACAAGTAACACCTAAAGGCAATAACAATGAATTAATTACACATTACGAATATGAAACCAACAATCAAAAGATTATGGTTATGCCTAATGATATGGTACATATAAGACTTGGATTAGACCAAACAAATCATAGAAAAGGTTTTGCACCATTACAAACAGTATTAAGAGAAATTTACGGAGATGAGGCTGCTGGACAAATGGCAACGGCTTTATTATCTAACTCTGGTGTTCCTAATGTCTTAATAACACCAAAAGATGACTACGGACCAACACAAGAAGAAGCTGAACAAATACAAAAAACTTATAGAGAAAAAGTTGGTGGAAAAAATAGAGGTATGCCTTTAGTTTTAAGTGGCCAAATGGAAGTAACTAAAATGGCTTTTAGTCCTACTGAATTAGATATTGGAACTTTAAGACGAGTACCAGAGGAAAGAATATCAGCAGTATTAGGTGTTCCTGCAATATTAGCTGGTTTAGGTGCTGGATTAGATAGAGCTACTTATTCCAATGCTAAAGAACTAAGAGAATTTTTTACAGAGAATAAGTTAATACCACTATGGAAACAAGTATCTGAAGAATTAACACAACAAGTATTGCTTAGAGATTATGAGGTTAATGAAGATATAACATTTGCAGAATATAATTTCTCAGAGGTAAGAGCATTACAACAAGATATGGACGCTATGTATAACAGAGTTAATATTGGTGTTCAAGGTGGTTGGATTACTATTGCTGAAGCTAGAGAAATAGTTGGACTTCCTGTTGATGAAAGCCAAGATGTTTATATGTTAGACAGTAGGAAAATATTGGTGCCAGTTAATGAATTATCCACCACAGACAGTATGGAAAACGCTAATACAGACGATAGCGTTACGATAGACTACGAAGATGATACAGAAACCGAAGATGATATGGAAAACCAAAAAGAATATAAGGTTATCAAAGAAATAGACGGAGAGTATTGTGTTATTGCTGAAGATAGTGGAAAAAATATGGGTTGCTATCCTACTAGAGAATTAGCTGAGGCAAGATTAGAACAAATAAGTAGATATTCCAATACTGAAAAAAATGGATAAAGGTTTATACGACGACTTAAATTTTACAATTCCTAAAGGTGCTAAAGAGGAAGCCAAAAGAGGTTTAGCTTGGCGTAAAGAATTTGGTAGAGGTGGAACAGATGTTGGTCTTAACTCTGCAAGATATATTATTAACAATACTGTAGCTGGTGCAGAAAAAGTTAGACATATAGCTAAGTACTTTCCTAGACACGAAGTTGATAAAAGAGCTGAAGGCTGGAGGCCAGGAGAAAAGGGTTATCCTAGCAATGGAAGAATTGCTTGGGCTTTATGGGGTGGTAATGCTGGTCGTGATTGGTCTAACAAACTTGTTCGTGCTATGAATAGACGAGATGAAAAAGCTAATTCTGCATTTGAATTAATTAAGCGTAGAAATATATTAAGAGAAAATGATTGGGATTATAGATTAAAAAGATTTAGAAGTCCAGAAACTAAAGAAATACTATATAAAGAACACGATAAACTTTTAACACAATGGGAAAAAGCAATCCAAGAATTATATTTTGATTTATTACAGACACAAGATTTAAAAATATTTAGTTTATTAAAACAATATCCAGCTCAACAAATAGGTGTTAATGCAATAGTTAATTCTGCAATAGATGAAAATACTAAACTATGGTCTCCAGATGTATTTGATTATTATGTAGCACTAGCAAATGACTTTGCTTTTTATCAATTAGATTTATTGTTACCAAACAAAAAAGAAATGCCTTATGTCATACCTTATAAGACTAAAGAAAGTAGAACTGAAATAATAGAACAAGGCTTTTTTTATAGATTAGTTAGTGTTGGAGATTTTCCAATACAAAAGTTAAGTGATAACTCAGAAGTAAAAGCATATATAGCTGGTATGGTAGATGATTTATTACCTAAGTTATCTGCAACAAGTAAAAAAAGATTTGAAAAACAATTTGCATTAGCCTTACAAGAGGCTTTGGACTTAGGATATACAGGTAGCAAGTTAAGTAATTATGTAGCAAATAATGTAAAGAAAAATTTAAGTAAATTAAACCTAACTAGAGCATTAACTATAGCTACTACTGAAAGCAACAAATTAGCAAATTTAGGTAGGCAAATAGGTGCAAAGTCTACAGGAATAGTTTATACTAAGGAATGGATTTCTCAAAGAGACGGAAAAGTCCGTGACGCACATATAGTACTGGACGGAACAGAAATAAATGAGAACGAACAGTTTAACTATAATGGCTATAAGCTAGATTATCCAGGAGATAGTTCTTTGGGAGCAAGTCCAGATTTAACTGTAAATTGTAGGTGTTTTTTAAACTACCACGAAAAGAGGATATGAGTGAAAGAATTTAAAGATAAAGACTTACTATCGTTTGAAGATAACGGAACAGTAAGCGCAGTATTTAGTGTATTTAATGAAATTGATAGCGATAATGATGTAGTACTTCCTAATTCAATTAAAAGTGGCTATGGCGATAAAGGTGTTGCTATGGTTTGGGGGCACGATTGGAAAAACATTATTGGTAAAGGACAAATAATTCAAGATAATGACAAAGCAGTTTTTAAAGGTCAATTTAATTTAAACACTACTGCTGGTAAAGAGGCTTACGAAACAGTTAAAGCTATGGGAGATTTACAACAATGGTCTTTTGGTTTTGAAGTAAAGGATAGCGAAATGGGAATATTTAAAAAAGAAAATGGAGAAGAAAAAGAAGTTCGTTATCTAAAAGATTTAAAAGTCTGGGAAGTTTCGCCTGTAATGGTTGGTGCTAATCAAAATACTTATACTGTTGCAGTTAAAGAACAAAAAGAGCCAGAGGACGAAATTACTGAAGAAGTAATAGAGGAAAAAGAAAACACAGGATTAAGATTTGCTGATGAGGTGGACAACTTGCTTATCAAAATGGTCACTTTATTAACAAGAGCTAAGGAGCTTACTGCCTTACGCTTGGGCAAAAATAAACAACTATCTGATAGTTCAGTAGAAGAAATGGAAAAATTAAAGGACGCATTACAAGATATGCATCAAGATATTGATACATTACTTCGTGTTGGCTCAGATAGTTATGAACAAGTAGAAATAATTGATGAATTAGATGTAAATGAATTGTTTAGAGAAACAAGTAATTTATTATCTGAAACATTAGATATAGGAGAAAATGATATAAATGAGTAAAAAAGATAATGTATCAAAGCTCCACAACTTAAGAGAAGAACTCGCTAAATTTGCTGGTGAAAAAGATTTTTCTGAATTTACCGCAGAGGACAAAGAAAAGTGGGCTCAAATGAATACAGACGCTAAAAAATTAGCTGATGACATTAGAGAACAACAATTATTTGAAAAGCAAGTTAAAGATAACCAAGTGGAAGTTGAAAAAGGAAATGAAGTAACTTCTTTACCTATTCACGAAGAAAAGGCACAAAAGCCATTAACACTTGGAGATGAAGTTAGAAATTCAAGAGCATTTAAAGCTTTTATGGAAGAAGGACAACTTAATATTTCATCAGAAATTAAGTACAATCCAATTCTTGAAAAGAAAACTCTTGTAGATGAGGCTTCAGCTTATCCACCTGCAGTTGTGAGAAGTGATTTGATTTACCCTACTGCACTTAGAAATCCTAATGCAGTTATTGATTTGTTTTCGGTTATTCCGACAAACCAATTTCAATATAAATATCTAGAGGAAACTACATTTACAAACAACGCCGCTGAGGCTGCTGAGGCAGCTGCATTCGGAGAAAGTGCTTTAGCATTTACAGAAAGAACAGAAAACATTAGAAAATTCGGTGTTTCTATTCCTGTAACTGAAGAACTTTTATCTGATGTTGCGTCAGTAAATGGTTATCTAGATAGTAGATTAAGAACAATGTTACAGTTAAGACTTGATAGTGAGTTGCTTAACGGCGACGGGTCTGCTCCTAACATTACTGGTGTATTGAATAAGTCTGGTATTAATACCTTTGACTTTGCTTCATACGCAGGTAACTTAGGAAGAATTGGACAATTATATCAAGCAATTACTGAAATTAGAAAAGACGCATTCCTAGAGCCAGATGCAATTATTATGCACCCTAGTGATTGGAATGATGTTGTAACCGCAGTTTCTTCAGACTTTGCTGGAACTTCATCTGCTGGATATACAGAAAAATCTCCACTTTTTGTTGGAGCTGGTATGTTTGGTAATGGTGTAACACCTAGCATTTGGGGCGTTAGAGTTGTACCTACAACTGCAATCGCAGCTGGAACTGTATTGGTTGGTGTGTTTGGTGGAGGTTTAGCTTCACATATCGTGTCTAGAGCAGGTATGGAAGTAGCTATGTCCGATAGCCACTCAGACTTCTTTACAAAAGATAAAGTAATGATGAAAGCAAGTATGCGTTTAGGTTTCGCAATCTATCGTGCAACTGCTTATTGTTCAATTACAAACTTTTAATTAAGTTATGGTTTTGTTCTCGCACTCATCTTATTTGGTGGGTGCAGAACAGACTAATAAGAAAAGGAAAAAAATGAAATTAGCAAAAGATTTATATGAAAAAGACGGAGAATTTGTCTTATCAGACGGACACCCAAAAAAATGGGCAGGTCAAGGTTGTCATTTAGTAGCCAGAAAAGGTAGTGAAATATCTGATGTTGAGGCTAAAGAATATGGCATTGCTAAGGAAACAAAAGCTAAAGAGCCAAAAGAAAATAAAGCTAAGTAGGTTTTAAATGGCAGACCAGTATGTTGATAAAGATGATGTTAAAAATAGAATTGGTTTATCAGGTACTGGTCAAGACAATAATATTGATAATGCTATTAACGCTGCAAGTAGACAAATAGACGCTATTTGTGATAGGCGTTTCTATGTAGATAGTGCAGTAAATATAAAATACTATAGTCCAACAAATGGTTTTTATTTATTTACAGATGATATAGCTACAACAACAGGTTTAATTGTTCAGTTAGATACTACAGATGACGGAACTTATGATACAACCTTAACTTTAAATACAGATTTTATATTAAAACCAATTAATCCAAAAATAAATAGAATTGTAGACGGAACTACATACTATTGGCCTTATACAGAACTAGAAATTTTAGCTACTAGAAGTAGTGAACGATTTGATAATTTAATCCAAAAAAATGTAAAAATTACTGCAAAGTTTGGTTGGTCTAGTATTCCAGACGCAATTAAAGAGGCTACAATTATACAAGCTACTAGGTTATGGAAAAGAAAAGACACACCATTTAATGTATTTGGTAATGAACAAACTGGGCAACAAGAATTATTTAGTAAAATGGACCCAGACGCTAAAGAGCTAATTAAAGGTTACATTAAGAGAACTTTATAATGCAATTTCAATTTCAAGGTGGTCGTCAATTAGCTAAACGACTAGAGCTTAACGCATTAGCAGGTGTAGCTTTAAGAAACTTTTTTTCAAGATATGGTCAATTAATAGTTACAACTGCAAAACACGAGGCACCAAGATTTTCAGGAGATTTAAGAGGTAGTTTAACTTTTAGACAGGTACAGGGTTTAGGTGGATTACCAGAAGGAATTGATGTTTTCTCTAGAAGTAACTATGCTTTATTTGTACACGGCTTTTATGATGAAAATTATAAACTTAAAAAGCCTTGGTCTAGGACTAAACCACATTGGCCACCTACAAAAGCTATTAAGCCGTGGGCAGACGCTAAAGGAATACCAGTCTTTTTAGTACAAAAGTCTATAGCAGAAAAAGGAACACCAATTATTCCATTTTTTAAGATTGCTATTAAGAAAAATGAAGCTGAAAAAAGAGCATTATTAGCTGGTACAGGTCTTAAAATAGAGGCACAATGGAATGCAAGTAGAAGATTACCAAAAGGAAGTTTAAATGGCTAGTTTAACAAATATAAGAAATGAATTAAAAAATAATTTATCTAACATATCTACTTTATCTGTATATGGT
>Ga0222714_10003014_pt1 | contig 17457 bp, 18 predicted proteins | sample C33_3DmetaG_FD_165048 | JGI IMG/M metagenome (GOLD analysis project Ga0222714, IMG submission 165048) | Estuarine water microbial communities from San Francisco Bay, California, United States - C33_3D | ecosystem: Environmental > Aquatic > Marine > Unclassified | place: USA: California...
GACGGGTGCAACAACAAATGCAACAGGTGTGGTAAAATATCTTGACATCACAAATAAAGAATTAAAGGTACAAATTAGCTCAGGAACGGTTGGTGTAGGAAATGATGTAGTGATAGGATCAACGGTGATCACAACTGTTACATCTTTAAATGATAAAATTGTAAACTCCTTGTCACCTACGTTGTCCTTCCTTGATTTTAATAATACAGATACGATCTGGGAATACAAACTTCATAGTAGCGCGGGAGTTGATCCTGTAACATATACCACGCTCAGCACCACCGGTACATCAGATTTGTTTGACGAAAAGAAAGTATTTTCAAACTCATCGCTTGTTGACACTTTCTTATTACGTGCAAATCTAAATAGTGATGTAGATAATATCTCACCTATTATCGACTTGAACAAAATAGGATGTGTGGTAGTTGCAAACTATGTCAATAATGACGTTACGAACGAAACAACAAATACTGGTAGTGCCTACAGTAAATATATTTCACGTAAGGTTGTATTAGATAATGGGCAAGAAGCTGAAGATTTACGTATCTACTTAACAGCAGATTTACCTGCAGGAAGTTCGGTAAAGGTATACGCAAAACTCTTAAATGATACAGATACAGCGACATTTACTTCACGCCCTTGGGTATTGATGAGTGAAACAGCACCAATAAATACCCTAGGATTTAAGGAATATTACTACACACTACCTTCGGGTGGTACAACTACTGCCGCAGGTGGGTTGGATGCAGGCACTGGTGTGTACACATACTCTACAAATTATAAAGGATTTAAAACATTCGCGGTGAAGATTGTCTTACTTAGTACCTCAACCGCGATAGTTCCTATCATCCGTGATATGCGAGCAATTGCCCTACAAGTATGATGAACGAACAAAGTTTTAGACGTGAGGAAAATACCTCAGCATTATTAAATGTAGATCACGATGGGCTTCAAGCATATAAAGCCCGTCGTGACCGGATGAAAAAAATCCAAGAATTAGAAACCGATATAAATATCATAAAACAAGATATGTCTGAAATTAAAACCATGTTAGAAAAAATTCTTAATAGAGGATAGGTATGCCTACATCGTTAACACTTAGAACCGTAAAAGGTTCACCATTAACAAATGCAGAAGTTGATGGAAACTTTTCATCACTGCGCGACGAAAAAATAGAACGTGATGGTTCAATTGCCATGACTGGCAAGTTGACCCTGGTGGCACCTAACACATCACGCGCCAATATTCGCTTATCTGAAGGGGCTGCTGATCCTACCTCTCCTTCAATCGGTGATTTTTGGAATAACACAGGTGTCATCAAGTTCCGCAAGGACGGATCAACAACAGTAAACATCATTACATCAGAAACCGGTCAAACATTTTCGGGTGATGTTGTTATCAGTGGTAACCTAACGGTTAACGGATCCACTACAACAATTAATTCCACACAATTATCAGTAGACGACAAAAATATCATCTTAGGTGACGTATCATCTCCTACAGATGTAACGGCTGATGGTGGTGGTATTACCTTAAAGGGAACACTGGATAAAACATTCAACTGGGTTGATGCAACTGATAGCTGGACGTCCAGTGAACACATTGATCTTGCAAACGGAAAGGCGTTCAAAATTAATACCGCGAACGTCTTAAGCTCTACGACATTAGGAAGTAGTGTTGTAAGTTCGTCCTTAACTGCAGTTGGTACGATCACAACTGGAACCTGGAACGGTACAACGATTGCGGTTGCAAATGGCGGCACAGGTGCGACCACAGCGCCTAACGCAGCAACAAACTTAGGATTGGGTACAGCGTCAAACGTACAACATGCAAGTTTAGGTATCGGCACCGCAGCGTCAGGTACAGCAGGTGAAATTCGTGCTACGAATGAAGTCACGGCATATTATTCTTCTGATGCTCGACTTAAGGAAAATATTGAAGTGCTTCCTGATGCCTTATCAAAGGTCTTAGCCCTTCGTGGCGTGTCTTTTGATTGGACGCAAGCACACCTTGATGCCCGTGGTGGTGAAGATGGGTTCTTCGTTCGCAAACATGATGTCGGTGTAATTGCACAAGAAGTAGAAGCCGTGCTTCCTGAAGTAGTTGCAGATCGTGAAGATGGCACCAAGGCCGTAAAATATGAAAAAATGATTCCGTTACTTATTGAAGCGATTAAAGAATTAAAATTAGAATTAGACGAAGTTAAGAATCGTTGCAATTGCACGAAATAATAGGAGCATACAATGGGGTTAATACCAGCCACGGGATCTGCAATTGCAATGGGTCGTGTCGCAAACGCTTATGGGTTAGGAGCCGTTGGCACGGTTTCAGTTGGACTTAACGGTGTTGGGACAGCTATAACTGCAAAACTTGGCGCACAAATTGGAAAAACAGCGGGTGCTCAAGTACGACTTTCTGTTGACTTTGGCGGAAGAACTACACCTAATACATATTAATAGTTGACAATTCTTTTATAATTGTTATATTTTAATATAATTTTATTTTGTGAGGAGTATGATGATGTCTGTGACTATTGACCAATTAATTCAAGATGTAAATGAAACCCCATCGGAATACGAAGAACGATATGTCCGATGGGTTTCTATTGGATATGATAAGCAAAAGCTTAATGAATTATTGTATGAACTACAATATCATAAAAATGCAGAAACGCCAGATGAAAAGCGCATAGCTTTTCTAGAATCTATTTTAGCAGAATATGATCTTACCCAACTACATAAGTTGGTAACTAATGATACACACGCTTCACGATTTGCGTTGATTGAAAAGTATGCGAGAATCGGCGCAATGGAAATGTTGATTGATGGCAAATATACTATTGAGACATTGAATGCTATTACACAATTTCCCTTAGCTGATTATCAACTTACGGTAAAGCGTATTCAAGAGCTTGTGAATGTTATTACTGACATAACTGCCCAGGCAACATCCGTAGCATCCGGGGTTGCAGGGTTATGAGGAAGAACATTTATGATGCAACAATTTGGAAGACCCGCCCAACTAAATTAGCCATTCTTGTCCCGTGTCGTGAAACGCTATATACATTGTTTGCGTCATCATTAAACGAAATGATTAAAACATGTGTCATGGCTGGAATTGATACTCATGTGATTTATGATAGTAGTACCATTTTATTAAATCAGCGTGAGAATCTAGCTAAGCAAGCACTTGAAATAAATGCAGATTATATGTTATGGTTAGATTCTGACATGATGTTTCCAAGTACAACTGCCATGCGTTTGATGAGTCATGATAAGGATATTGTAGCAGCTAACTACATGAAACGCTCATCACCGCTAACCACTGTTGCTTATCCTGAACGTGGCAAGTGGGATGAATGGCTTCCTTTAGAAAATCAAGAAGAATTAGAAGAAGTCGAAGGGATCGGCATGGGATGTATTTTGATGAAAACACATGTACTAAAAGACATTCAACGCCCGTGGTTTGCTTTTGAATATAAGGATGAAAGCTGGCACGGCGAAGATTTTTATTTTCAATCAAAGTTACGTGAAGCAGGATACAAACTCTGGGTGGATATGAATATCAGTCGCCAAATTCGTCATGTGGGACAATGGGCCTTTGGGCCAAGTATTGGTACAAATGATGAACAAATTGTGAAAAGGCGCATCAAAAAGGTGAAGTGATATGAATTCAACATGGCTAGCACATAGTGACTTGTTTACACAACATTGGATTATTGAAACAAAATCATGGGTTCGTGCTCTAGGTTGGTTCACACAATTTGAACAAGCCGCAAAAGATTCATTAGGATGGGCTCAGTATGGCGATCATGAACTATCTCTTTTAGATTATGTGAATATTGTTGACGCTGTGCATTCTGAGAAAAAACTTTACAAATATGATACTGGTATATGGACACATATCGAAGGCCCTATATTGTTTGTTGTAAGAAAATCTGAAAATGAATCATACATTGCAGGCTGGGCAGGGCCTAAAAAATTAATTGATGCATTAAAAAAGAAAACTGATAATCCCTGGGATTGGGAAGGTATTAATGTAGTTGAAGTGATGCCGTCATCCGCGACTTACGTATTAGAAAAAACAAACGCTAAAAAGCTTCCAGTGATTTTTGCGAGTAATGGTGAAACAAATGCAGAAGAAAACTGGCATCACTTGCTAAAACTATGTCCGCGCGCTGTTCGTATTGAAAATATTGATGGTCGAAGAAACATGTTTTTACGTGCTGCAGAATTAGCTAAAGATGCATCACATTTCTTTCTGATCACGGGAAAAAACTTTGTAACTGATAAAACGGTATTTGATTATATACCTGATCATACCGTGCCATCTGCTCATATTATGTTTCAAGCTAAAAATATGAGCAATCGCTTAGAATATGGTCATATGGCAATAGGGTGTTACAATACGGCAATCGTAAAATCTACACCGAAACACTTTGGATTAGATTTTACTGAATATGGAAAAATTTATCATATTCCTCGCACTGTCAGTGAAGCTCGATTTGCAACATCAGAATATGAGGCCTGGCGAACCGCATTTCGTGAGTGTGTAAAACTAGTATTAAAAGAAGATAGTGACCAAGTAAAATCTTGGTTAAATCGCTGGGCATCTTTCGCGGAAGGAGAATTCAGTGATTGGGTGCTATTGGGTGCTGAACAAGGTATTCAGTTTGCCCAAGAAAACAGAAACAATCCTGAAGTATTGCAAAACACCGAAAATTGGGATTGGTTAAAGCAATATTATCAAAAATTTGCGGAAGGCACGCTTTAATAGTTTTATAAATATATTAAAATCTCTTAGGATATCACATGGCCACTGTTAGAAATATCGTAATTGATCAAGGATCAACGTTTAGTTTAACGATCACCGTAACTGATTTCACAGATACTCCTATCAATTTGACGGGGTATACTTTGCGTTCACAATTACGTAAAAGTTATAACAGTAACACATTCACTGCCTTTACCGTAACTTCTCCTGCTCCAGTTGATGGTGAAATAAAACTTGCGTTAACAGCAACTACCACATCGTCCTTAAAATATGGTCGATATGTCTATGACGTTGAAATTGTAAGTCCTACAAATGAAGTTACTCGGGTATTAGAAGGTATTGTTACAGTCAACCCTGAGGTCACGAAATAATGGCGCTAAAAGTTCAAGTTAATAGCAATCCAGTATCTCGTTTAGCAGCACAGGTAAATACACAACCGAATATTAATACTCGCTTAAAAAAAATTGATTTATCCCTAGTGAAACTTGAAGAATTAACAAATGTTGACGAAAACGTTAACGGATTACAAGATGGGTATACTTTAATATATGATGCGGATACGCAACAATGGATCACTCAAGCATTAACCGCACAAAACATTGATATTAATAATATTGATGGCGGAACATATTAACATCTTGTATCTTAAACGGAGAAGTTCATGTCAACAGTAATTCAAATTAAAAGATCGGCAGGCGTTACTGCTCCGACAACAGCACAGTTAGTTGAAGGTGAGTTAGCCTATAGCGAAGATAGAACAAATAATGGTGCGGGTGCCGTATTATATATTGAATCTATCGCATCAGATGGCACAACCCAAGTTGTAGATAAAATCGGCGGTAAGTATTACACCAATACTGTTGATGAATTTTTAACACCCGCCACATCAAGTGTTGGCGGCAGTGTTGAATTTTTTGAAGGATCAACAAACGGCACAAACAAAATTGCTTTAAAGGCACCTAACACATTAGCTAGTGATTTAACGTATGTATTACCTGTCACCCCAACGAACGGGTATTTTCTACAAACAGACGGGTCAGGTAATTTAACTTGGCAACAAGTTGTCAGTAGTTTAACTATCAGTGATAACCAAGGCACGCCGAATACAGACGTATTGAATACAGGCGAAACCTTAACGTTTGCTGGCACAGCAAATCAAATCGTTACGACGGTATCAAACAATCAAGTAGCGTTTGCATTTCCTACTGATGTAAGTTTGGTTGGTGATTTAACAGTTGGCGGCAATGATGTAAAAATGGCTGGCGGCACCACCGCATTAACATTTTCTGGATCAGGTGACGTTGCGGTAGCAGGTGATTTAACAGTTACCGGCAACGATATTAAATCGTCAGGTGGGACCACGGCGCTTACATTATCAGGTGCCAATGTCACTGTAGCAGGTGATTTAACTGTAAACGGCGCAACAACTGTTGTAAATTCTACAACCGTAACCATCACAGATTCTCTGTTAAAGTTAGCAAAAGACAATTCAGCTAACACAGTTGACACGGGATTTTATGCCCAATATGTAGAATCATCAACAACAAAATATGCTGGATTGTTTCGCGATGTAACAGATGCGGATAAATTCAAATTATTCAAAGGCCTTGAAGTTGAACCAACTGCTACTGTTAATACAGGTCATGCCTCGTATGCTATTGGTACATTAGTTGCAAATATTACAGGCGGTACAGTTTCAAGTCTAGCCTCTGCAATTGCAGTAGGTGATGGTGGTACAGGTACTACAACCTTCACAACAAACGGTGTCTTGTACGGCAACGGATCAGGTGCAATTCAAGCGACAGCGGCAGGTACATCTGGATACTTCTTATATTCAAATGCAGGAACACCTGCATGGACCAATGTTGTTGATGGTGGTACTTATTAATATAACGTGAGGATATAATGGATCAAACAAAATTTGTGAATACGTACATTCAAAAATTATCTGAAACAATCAGAACATTACTGATGGAAAAGATTGCACTTGAAACGCAATTAGCGATGGCAAATGAAGAACTTAATGAATTACGAACTAAAATGAATAAAGATGAATGAATGTTGAAAAAGGGGCTTGCGCCCCTTTTTCATTTAATCCTATCTATAATATCTTGTCGTGATTTATGAACAGCAAGATAGTCAGGTCCTTTGAAATCTTCATCAAACAAATGATAATCTTTGAACTTCACACCTTCAGGGGTGATTTTTCCTAATATAAAGTTATGTGGTGTTAACAGTTGATAGAAATCAATTAATAGCTTTTTTGTTAGTACACTGATGTAGCCATATTCAAATTGAATACACCCAATCTTTTCTTGCTGAAACATTTGTGTGAACCCTTCCAACACCGAATATTCATGTCCTTCGGTATCAATTTTTAAATAATCAATGTACTGAATGTTCTGTACTCTGCAATATGTGTCACCAGGCACCACAAGTCCCTCGCCAATGAAGCTATTGTCATGGCGCAATGATAACACCGAAGTAGATACCCGATCATTATCTGCACGAATTTTCATGGGAATAGTTCCCATCGTAGCAGATAATCCAAAATTGTTTGGGTGTGTATTACTATCTAACACATCATTCCCTAGCATCTTTTTAAATGTTTGTGGAACAACTTCAAACATATGAATACTGGAATCGGGATGCAATGATCTTGCCATGCGACTCCATTCACCGACATTACATCCTACATCAAATATCGTCTGGACATTTGATAATTTATCAAGAAGTTGATACTCACCATGTAGTAGAAATTCCTGCATGGCGTAATTTCTGTTATATTCAGGAAATGACATTATACGGGACGGTAAATGGTTGAGCCCTTATGATCACACACAACAGAAGAATCAACATAAATTTTAGCGCCGACTTCTTGTGCGCGCTTACAAAAATAGACATCTTCTGAAATAGTATCTTTATGATCTAACGCAGACTTGTACACAAATTGTGGGTACCCAATAGATGTAATCACCTCACGTTTCACCAACACACAACCAAATCCACAGGCATCAATCTCATGTAATCCCGCAGGCAAAATGGCTTGCATGGGTACATTAGATACACCTCCTTGATTGTTTTTTCTGTAGATTTCAAGAATTTGTGTGTTCGGTTTTCTTTGAATGTAAACTCCTGAAACTACATCAACATCATGTCGAAGAAATTTTGTTAGCGTATCAGGTGGTAGAATGATGTCACTATCCACAGAAAACAAATAATCAAAATCCTTGGCCCAATGAGCAATGAGATTTCGTATCTGATCTATTTGATACCCGAAGAAGTATTGAAACGTCACTTCCACATGGGGAGGAACTTCCAAGTCATAGATGCTTTTAAATGTTTCGGGTTCAATATATTTCGCTGTGGGAACAGCGATTAACACACGTTGTTTTTTCATGTTCAAGACTCTGTTAGCGGTTTCAGTTTGTTCATCCCCATGAATTTTATAATCATTTAACGGATTTAAATCATTGTATTTGTACACAACATCTCGGATCACTTTCACTTTGTTGGGATCACATTGTTCCAACACATTGTAAAACACTGAGGTATCACCACCTGCCTTCAACCATTCCTTGCTGTCATCCTGAAAACATTCATCAGGAATGTTAGCAATCAAATGTTTTCTGAAGGTACGAAGATGTGTATAAGGCATATTCCATGCAAACTTATGACTTCGATAGGATCGCGTTTCCTTGACATGTGTAGGATATTCTTGTGCAATTAATGGAATATTATCTGCCAATGACCAACATGATCCATAAGTGAAATCGGTAGTATCATCATAGATGTGATTGTAATATTGAAACAAATCATTGTGAGGCATCAAGCAATCATCACCATCTAATAGCATGATGACATGATTATTGTCTGCTATTTGTCTGATAGTCGTGATATGATTATAAACAGCACCTTTATTTTCTTTATTGGTGATCAGTGTGAATTTTTTTCTGATGTCAACAGGTAGCTGTTCTATGGTTGTTGCCGCAATATGAAAACTGTTATCTGTGGATGCATCATCAATCAGATAATGATGATAGTGTTCATAATCTTGTGTGGCGACAGATAAAATACAATCTTCAATATAAGATTCAGCATTGAAAAATGGTGTTATGACATGAAACACATTGTTGTTGTTCGTGGTGTACTGAAGTGTTTCTGTGTTTGAATATCTTCTATTGAATAGTTTTTGCACCCGTGTGTTGATATGCATTACCTTTCGATACTCGTCAACGGGAAGATACTGCTGAAGTTTCTTGAAAAAATGTTGCTTCCACTGCAATGCCACGGTGTCCCATCCTGCCACAGATTTCACAATGCCACAATAATTCATTTTCTGTGCATGAAGATAGGGATTGTGATAGGCTTGCAATGTTAGTTCAATGAATTTGCGACATTGTTCTGTGAAGTTAATGTCAGGAAATAACACATTGGGTTGAATCGCATAATCCATCTTGTAACATGCTAGATCAATAGCCGTTTCTTCTAATGCGCCGAAGCGATTTGTGATGATCGGGGTGTTGTACAACAACGATTCTAAACTGGAAATGCCAAACGTTTCCGGGAAGGCGTTCGGAAACAACATGAATCCTGCTTTAGCTAATCGCTGAGCAATGTCTTTTTGTGGGATGATGCCGGTGAATTCCACATCCAACAATCGCAAATCTTCACGTTCAGAAAATGCGCGAACCGTATTTTCTTGCTCATCAGGTTCAGCATTATCACGAAAACGATAATATCCACCAATGACTTGTAGTTTGGCAGTAGGAATGTGTTTTTTAATCTCAGGCCAAATGTTGTTTAAGAGCGGCACCATGCCTTTCGTGGCAGAGGCATTGTAAATGAAGATATTTCTATCTTTTGCGGTAATGTCAACTTCATCAATATGACACTTGGCGCCGTTACGTGTGATGAATGTTTTGTTTTTCAATACTTCAAAGTTTCTACGCTTGCCATGATTACAGTTTAAAATGTAACTGGTATGGAAATCTGACAACGTGAAAATTTCATCAATGTGCCCGTGAGTCACTAAATCTTCAACAAATTCATCACCTTGGCAGAACGTGTCATGTAACCATAACACCTTTAATTTGGCACTATTTTTCAGGCATGAGAATTTACTATTATCTGGCAGGTAGGGAATGGCGGTACGAGATACTATCATCACATCACAGGTATAGGATGAAGTAGTATCTACAGTTGAAATATCAATATATTCTACTCCGTCATATCGCCCAGCAGATGCTCGACTATCTTGACAGTTATTGAACACCTGTACATCAAACCCCTGTTGCTGGAGTTCTTTCGCCATGTAAATCACGGCAGATTCAGACCCACCTAGACCAAAATTTTCTATTGTGGTAGCGTCATAAGTTAAACCAATCACATCTATAATTGCAAGTTTCAACCGTTCCATAAATGATCACCGATGATGATTATAAATATACTTATGTAATATATATTACATTGTAGGATATGTCAACACATCTCGCTATATAGCGTTTGAGGGCCACATGGCTAATATAATCAAAATAAAACGTTCCTCGGTTCCTAGTAAAGTTCCTCTTGTAGGAGATCTAGATCTAGGAGAATTTGCCATCAATACCTACGATGGTAAAATCTTCATTAAAAAAGATGTATCAGGAACTGAAAGTATTGTTGAGATTGGTGCTTTTGGTTATACAGGTTCTCAAGGCTATACGGGATCACAAGGCGTTATAGGATATACAGGAAGTCAAGGTGATATTGGGTATACCGGGAGTTTAGGATACACCGGAAGTATTGGCTATACCGGTAGTAAAGGGTTAGATGGTACATTTGGTGGCGCGGCATTTGACTACACCTTTGATACCGATACAACAGATTCAGACCCCACGCAAGGATACATCAGATTCAATAATGCATCCTTATCATCTGCAACATACTTGTATATTAATCAATTAGATGATAATGCCGTTTCCACATATAATTTCTTACAAACAATTGATGATTCAACCTCAACAATAAAGGGTCATTTCACAGTCACAGAAAAAGCGAATACATCAAACTTTGCGATGTTTTCGATTACAGGGTTGCATACTCACGCAACCAATTATTTTAAAGTCCCTGTTTCACATCTATCGGGTGCCACTTCTTTTACTGATAACCTTGACATCATTATTACGTTTGCACGAACTGGTGATATTGGTGACACAGGATACACAGGTAGTTTAGGATACACAGGTAGTAAAGGTGATATTGGATATACGGGAAGTCAAGGAAATATTGGCTTCACCGGGTCACAAGGTACTACAGGATTTACAGGCAGCCAAGGTGATACAGGATTCACAGGTAGTATCGGCTTCACAGGAAGTCAAGGTGTAATAGGTTACACGGGAAGCCAAGGCGTACAAGGCGTACAAGGTGAAATTGGCTACACAGGTAGCATTGGTTATACTGGAAGCATTGGCTTCACAGGCAGTCAAGGTGTACAAGGTGATCTAGGATATACGGGTAGTTTAGGATACACCGGAAGCATTGGCTTTACTGGATCGCAAGGTATAACTGGATTTGTTGGATCACAAGGCATACAAGGTGATATCGGGTATACCGGAAGCATTGGCTTTACTGGATCGCAAGGTAGTACAGGATTTGTTGGATCACAAGGCGTACAAGGTATACAAGGTGAAATTGGCTACACAGGAAGCATTGGCTTCACTGGTAGCCAAGGTATTCAAGGTGTTATCGGGTTCACAGGAAGTCAGGGTAATATTGGGTTCACTGGAAGCATTGGCTTCACTGGATCGCAAGGTGTCACTGGGTATACAGGCTCTGCACCTATAGGATCATTAAATTATTCTCAAACGTCAGGTAGCACAGTTACGGTTACGACGAGCACCTCACTGCCTGCCACAATTATTTCCACATCATTAACCACAAGTGGTAACCCAGTTCAAATCCTTGTAAATGGTGATGGCGAAAATGCCACCGCAGGAACCTGGTGTCGCGTACAATTATACCGTGACACAACCGCATTAGGTCCACAGGTTTGGCTCGAATCATCTGCAGGAAGTGAAAACGTCCCGTATGCATTACATTACATTGATACGCCAAGTGCTGGCACATATAGCTATTCATTAAAGGTTGTAGCAATTGCTGGCGGTAACTGGAAATTTGGTGAATCTGATGGTCCTGTAATCAGTGCCATTGAAATTCAAAATGTTCGTGGCTATACAGGAAGTTTTGGTGCCACAGGATTTACAGGAAGCATAGGATTTACAGGATCCCAAGGTATTCAAGGAACTACAGGATTTACAGGTAGTAAAGGTGAGCAAGGTGAGCAAGGTGTAATAGGTTTCACAGGCAGTCAAGGAATACAAGGCGTAATAGGATTTACGGGTAGTTTAGGATACACAGGATCAATTGGATATGTCGGGTCTCAGGGTGATATCGGATTCACTGGATCACAGGGAGTTCAAGGTAATATTGGATTTACAGGTTCTCAGGGTACTCAAGGAGATATAGGGTACACGGGATCACAAGGAACACAAGGTATTCAGGGTGTTATAGGATACACCGGCAGTAAAGGTGAACAAGGTGAAATCGGCTTCACTGGAAGTCAAGGTGTTCAAGGAAATATCGGCTATACTGGCAGTCTCGGCTACACGGGTAGCATCGGCTTTACTGGTAGTCAAGGTGTTCAAGGAGATATCGGCTATACAGGCAGTCAAGGTGTTCAAGGAGATATCGGCTACACGGGCAGTCAAGGTATTCAAGGTGATATCGGCTACACGGGCAGTATAGGCGGCATAGGATATACTGGAAGTCAAGGAATACAAGGACAACAAGGTGAAATTGGATATACAGGAAGTCAAGGAAGCACTGGGTTCACTGGTAGCCTAGGATATACAGGATCTATTGGGTTTACGGGATCTCGTGGATACGGATTACAACAATGGAATTATATAACATCTACCACAACTTTAGTTAGCACGGAACGGTATGTAATTAATACTTCCTCAGGATCATTTACTGTATCATTACCTGCGAGCCCTGTAACAGGAGATTGGGTAATTATTACCGACGCTAGTTCCTGGGGTATTAACCCATTAACAGTTGCGCGTAATGGATCAACTATTGAAGGAAATGCAGATGATCTATTAGTTAATGCAGGAAATATCACCGTTGAATTTGTGTATGCGGCAGGAACTTGGCAAGTAGTTACTACATTAGGTACTCAAGGATTTACGGGATCACAAGGGGCTACAGGATTTACGGGGTCTATTGGTGTAATAGGATTCACTGGTAGTCAAGGCGATATCGGGTACACTGGCAGTCAAGGTGTTATTGGCTTCACGGGTAGTAAGGGTGACCAAGGTGAAGCAGGATTTACGGGATCACAAGGATTCACGGGGTCTGCTGGTGTAGGATTCACAGGGTCACAAGGTAGCCTTGGTTATACCGGATCAGGATCCTCCGTAACAATTTCGACAACAGCGCCGGCATCACCATCTGCTGGTAATCTGTGGTGGGATAGTACCTACGGCAGCATGAAAATTTATTACAGTGACGGAAATAGCTCTCAATGGGTTGATGCGTCCAATGCACCACAAGGTCTTCAAGGTGTCACAGGATATACAGGTAGTTTAGGATATGCAGGAAGTCAAGGTCCTATAGGATTTACAGGTAGTTTAGGAACTACAGGATTCACGGGTAGTTTAGGATATGCAGGAAGTCAAGGAACTACAGGATTTACGGGATCCGCAGGCTCTGGGACATCCTTAACCTCAGCAGATGATACTACAACCACTGCATTATATCCTGTAATGGTTGCGGGTGTAGGAACCGCACAAAGTGTAAAAACTACATCAACCAAACTGACGTATAATGCCTTAGCGGGTGCATTAGGTATTCAAGCAGTCCTTGAAAAAGCTACCGTAAGTGCAACAGCGGCTTCGGGTACGATTGCCTATGATGCGGCAACACAAGCCATGTTGTATTATACATCAAATTCGTCAGGAAATTGGACGTTAAATATTCGTGGGAGTTCGACAGTATCATTAAATACCTTGTTAGCGGTTGGACAAAGTGTGACGATTGTGTTTTTCGTGACGAATGGAAGTCCTGCATATTATCCTACCGCGCATCAAATTGATGGGTCATCTATAACACCTAAATGGCAAGGGGGAACCGCGCCGACTTCAGGTAATACAAGTAGTATTGATGCCTATGTTTATACTGCTGTAAAAACAGCGAACGCAACCTTTACATTATTCGCCTCACAAACAAAATTTGCCTAATGCCGATATTTACATCATTCTCCTCAAGTTCTCGAACTGCAGGATTTTTTAAACTTCCTGCTGCTGCTGGTGTTTCAGGAAGATTATACATGTGGGGAGCGACATATTATAGCACAGGCAATTCAGCAACTGCATATACTTATGTCGGGGCTGTTATAAATACTCCTAGTGCAGATTTAACGTGGAGTAACATAGCTGTTGCAGGAACTACTGGACAATATGAGGGGTCAGGAGATTTTTCTGTTTTTATAAAAAATAATGGTACAATGTGGGCAGTAGGAAGTAATAACTATGGTCAATTTGGTGACGGCAGTGGCGGGACGCGAGTTTATGGAATTACACAAGTAGGTTCTGCAACAAATTGGTTAAAAGTTGTATGTGGAAATTATAATTGTCATGCAATTAAAACAGATGGAACCCTATGGGCAGCAGGAAATAATTATTATGGACAATTAGGTCTGGGTGATACCACAATAAGAACGTTGTGGACACAAGTAGGTTCTGCAACAAATTGGGCTGAAGTAGCGTCCGGGGAATATCACACATTAGCTTTAAAAACAGATGGAACTCTCTGGGCTGCAGGATATAATGGACAAGGACAATTAGGAAATGGAAATACAACAAATCAACTTGCTTTTATACAAATAGGTAGTAGCACCTGGTCTAAAATTGCAGCAGGTGGGTATAGTAGTATGGGTATACTTACTACAGGACAAACCTATGGATGGGGAAATTATGCAGGAATGGGTCAGTGCGGGGGAAATTTTTCTTCTCCTGTTCAAATGACACCAAATATGGTAGAAATTTCTATAGGACAATATCATGCAATTGGAGTAACTACTACTGGCACGTTACGTGGGTGGGCAAGTGATAATCAATATGGACAACAAGGATATGGAAGTTTTTCTACATATTGTCCTGGCGGAAGTGTCTTAGGAATACAAATAGGAAGCAGTACTAATTGGTCAAAGGTTAGTACAGGTAATCATTCATCATTTGCAATTAATACTAATGGGGATTTATACTCCTGGGGATTAAACAACCATCCCAATTATTATTTAGGACAACTACAATATGGGTTAGATTGTTATTATGTAGATTATATTAGATCATTAGGGTTTGCTAATACATATCAATATACATACACAGAATCAGGATATACTTGGGATTGTCCTAATAGTTTTATATGTGACTATGACGGTAATGGGTATCCAATTTGTTATAATTATGACTATGGGGTTTGTAATGCCTGTAATGGATGTGGTACATATTATGATCCTCAATATGTTTACTATCAAAACAACTATCCATGTTATACTGGAAGACACCATACTCCAGTATTACTTGCTTCAGGAACAGGAAATAAATTTCTTTCGCTCGCCAAGGGAAGTTCTGGGTATCATATGGCTGCAATTCGTACCTCTTAAAAAGGATTCTTATGAAATTATATTGTAAAATAGAAAATGATAACGTAACATACGGACCTGGATTACTCCCTATTGATTTGGGAATGAAATCAGATTTTGAGTTATTAGATTTAGGATGGAAGGTATCTGAACGAATCGTACCAGATACATTTGATGATATTACAGAAATTATGTTACCTCCAACGTTTGAAATTTTGCCTTATAAAGTTATTGTGACGTTTACAAAAAGGTCAAAAACTGCAGAAGAAATAGCTGAAAAACATACAGAAATTATTATGAATGTACAAACTGCACAAACACAGGCATTAGCTGCGTGTGAAGCTCTTATGGCAGATCATCCTACGTGGGCAAAGAAAAGCCCCGAAGAACGTGCTGCATGGGAAACATATAAACAAGAATTGTTAGCGATGGATTTTACGAATATTCCTGATATTAAAACATTCGGGATTCCTTCATTAAAATATTTTCCTCCTATGTCCTTACCCCCTCAGATATAATATGACTATTAATATTATGGATGCAGTATATGAAAAAATTGATCATGCAACAGATGTTGTAATGGTATCTGTCGTGGCAGAAAATTGTGAGCATCAAGAGCCATATTTTTTTCCTAAACTCCAGCCGCTTTTACAACAGCACCCTACAATTGAATTTTATACGTTGTGTTTTACAGAAGATGAAATGCCGTTTCCCCGGTTACAAACACAAGTCATTTATTATTTTTTACCCAAGACACGCCAGCCATTATTTTTTCGGCCAGTATCTGAAATACTGACGCATTTTGATACACACTTACAACTTGCACGAAACGTATTACGAACAGGAAATGTTGAAGAAGCTCTTTATCAAGATGATGCAGAATTAGCAAAAACAATGACTACGATGATTGCTACAGAAAATTTGTCAGACTTTCCTAGTGCGTTTCAACAGGCAAGAAACATAGCAGTTGAGGGATGGAAAACAGGAAAACGATTTCTGAAAAAATTACCTATTATTGTGCCGGCAGACGTTGCGTTTGAACGCTTTTCTATCTGTGAAACCTGTCCGTCATTAATTGATAATCGCTGTAAAGAATGTGGGTGTTTCATGTCCGCAAAAACTCATGTAGCATCTGCATCGTGCCCGTTAAATAAATGGACTGAGTATACAAACTAATATAAATATTACACATTCCTACGACTAACTACTATGGCTGCTTTAGATTTTCCCAATTCACCCACATTGAATCAAATACACACAGAAAATGGACGTTCATTTATGTGGGATGGCGTATCGTGGAACGCCGTAGATTCGGCGTTTACAATCACGAAAGGAAAACTATTTTTTACAGGAGCGATGTAAGCTATGTCATTAATTTCAGGACGCATTGCTTCAGCAAATTTAACGACCTCTGCACAAACCATTCATCAAGTGCCCAGTGGATTCACGGCATCGTTTTCCGCAAATTTTTGCAATACGACAACCAGTGCAATTAGTGTGCGCTTGGCAGTTGCATCCACAAGTAGCCCAACAACCGCTGAATGGGTAATCTATGATGCGATTGTCTCTGCAAATAGTAGTATCATGTATACCGGATTAGTCGCGGATCAAGCACAACTTATTGTAGCATTGGCGAGTGCAACGGGATGTAATATCAATTTGTTTGGCTATCAAGAATCACGTTAACCCAAATACTATATGTCATTTACCAGTCAACCTAGAAAATATGATCTCGGAGAAATTGCGTATTTTGCAATAAGTCCTAATGCATTGAATACCGGTCCTATTACAAATGAATCAGGAACATGGATTCCAGCATCTTCAACACAACCTATTCTAGGAACAAAGCTTACTGCTGTGCAACGAGCGTATTTACATAGTATACAAAACCCTACAACGGGAAGTAATATTGTAGGAATAGGATTTGGGCAAGGAACGGTAAATTATAATTCAGCAAACTTAAAAGCCTGTCATATGCCGTCAACATTTGATAATGG
>Ga0222714_10003017_pt1 | contig 17454 bp, 14 predicted proteins | sample C33_3DmetaG_FD_165048 | JGI IMG/M metagenome (GOLD analysis project Ga0222714, IMG submission 165048) | Estuarine water microbial communities from San Francisco Bay, California, United States - C33_3D | ecosystem: Environmental > Aquatic > Marine > Unclassified | place: USA: California...
CGTGCTCAGCGGCCTGAAGTTGGAGCACGGCGGCATCGGGCGATGGCCCGATCAGGTACTTTGGCGTTCAACGCACTGATCCTGCGCTCTGCCACGCGCGGCCACGAATCATGGCGAGCGCCACCACGAATACAGCGACCGCGACACGATCCATTGACCGTCCGTCGACGAACGCTTCCCCTGCAAGTCGCCATATTACGATCACCATCAGCGCGATCGAACCACTCGACACACCACGCAAGAATGCAGAAAACGTCCTCGAACGTTGCGACAATGCGACGACGCGATCAATCAAACCTGCGAACACGAAAGATGGACCGAATATTCCAAGCGTCGCCACCGCCGCACCAGCGATACCGGCAATGTGCCACCCAATGAACGTTGCCGTCGTGAATACCGGACCAGGTGTGAACTGGCCGACCGAAATGGCATCAAGCAACACTTCCGACGTGATCCATCCCCGCTCCACCACTTCGCTGTCCAGAAACACCAACAGCACGTAGCCACTTCCGTAGATCACCGAACCAATCTGCAGGAACACGAGGAAGAGCTTTGCGAGCGACGGTACGACGAGTTGTGTGGTGAACGGCACGACAAGCGGCACACCAAAAACGCCCAGTTGGTTGCTCGTCCCCGTCGTACGCAGCAGTAGCGAGGCCACACCAACGGCGAGCAACACGAGCAACTCGGGTACGCCGAGCACTGCCGTGGCGAGCGCAATCACCACCGTGAGTACATCGAGCCGGTCGCGCACCGCAACGCGACGCAACGACCACAGTGCGTCAAGCACGATTGCCGCCACGATCGGCACGACCAGACGACGAGCGTCGGCAATCACCGCACTCGTCAGCACGTCTTCGTATAGGAACGCAATCGCACACACGATTGCGAACGCAGGAACGATGAACGCAGCACCAGCCGCCACGAGACCGCGCCAACCAGCCCGTCGCGCACCGAGCGCCATCGCCATCTCCGTCGAGTTCGGCCCCGGCACGAGAGCGCACGCCCCGACCAGTCGCATGAAATCGTCGTCGCTCAGCCATCGCTTTCGTTCCACCACGCGACGGCGCATCATCGCAACGTGTGCTACCGGACCACCCACACCAATGATTCCAAGCCATCCGAACAGTCGAACCAGTTCAGTGATCAGCGCCCAGCGTCGTGCCAACCCGGGCTCGGACTGGCGCCCGGCAGTATCTCCCGCCTCGAGGTTGTCGTCGGCTGGCAAGTCCGGCCGCATGTTCGGCAAGGCTAGGGCGATGGTGTTTCGCTGGGGTATCGCCGGAACCGGTCGGATCGCGAGCGACTTCGTCGATGGACTACGACAGGTACCCGATGCCAACGTCGTGGCGGTCTGTTCGCGACACGCCGACACCGCCCGGGACTTTGCCGCACGACGAAACATTCCCCGCGCGCATTCGAGTTACGCGGCTCTTGCAGAGGACCCGAACGTCGACATCGTGTACGTTGCCACGCCAAACTCGCGCCACCGAGACGACTCGGAGATGTTCATGCGCGCAGGCAAGCACGTTCTGTGCGAGAAGCCGTTCGCCCTCAACGCAAGGCAAGCGGAGTCGATGATCGCCACGGCTCGGAACGAGCGTCGATTCATCATGGAGGCGATTTGGAGTCGTTTCTTGCCGGTGTACGTGTCGCTCGGAGAAGTGCTCGCGTCGCAACGCCTGGGGCGTATCCACCATGTCGCCGCCGATTTCGGCTTCGTGGCACCGAGTCAGCCGACGCATCGACTGAACAATCCCTCCCTCGGCGGGGGCGCATTGTTGGACCTCGGAATCTATTGTCTGCATCTTGCGCGATTCGTCCTCGGTGGTCACGACTCCGTCGTCGCGCACGGCGATTTGAACGACCAGGGAGTCGATGTTGACGCCACCTACACGCTCACCTATTCGTCGGGTGCCACCGCAACGCTTCGCAGCACCACCCGACACGCAACTCCGTGCACCGCCACCATCACCGGTGAGCACGGCATCATTCGTCTGGAGTCACGCATGCACAACCCTCCCGGCTTTCGCCTGCAACTCCACGACGAGGCCGAGCGCTACCACCGATACGACGAACCCGGTCAAGGGTTGCGTCACCAGGTTCCCGAGGTTCACCGCTGCATCGAGAGTGCGTTCATCGAAAGCCCTCGTCTGACCCATTCCGAAACGCTTGCCTACGCTCGAACCATGGACGACATCCGACGCCAACTCGGTGTGCGATACGACGTAGACGGCCACCACCAATGACGTCCGGCGCACACTCCAGATTCGGCATGGTTGCGAGCGCCGACGGTGCTGCAACCCAAGCGGGCACGCACATGCTCGCACTCGGCGGAAACGCCGCCGATGCCGCCATCGCCACGTGTGCCGCGATGGGTGTCGTTGCGCCGCATCTATGCGGACTCGGAGGCGACCTCTTCGCACTGGTTCACGTGAACGGCGAGGTGCACGCACTCGACGCTGCGGGTCGCGCAGCCTCCGGCGTCGACGCCGAACAACTTCGAACCGAAGGGCACCACGAGATGCCCTTCCATGGCGACCTGTGCACCGTGACGGTGCCCGGCGCAGTGGCGGGTTTGGTGGCGCTGCACGAGCGATTCGGAACGCTCCCCCTTTCCACCGTGTTCGCGCCTGCAATCCGCCTCGCCGAGGAGGGTTTTGCCGCCTCGCCGCTGCTGGTTGGGTCACTCTCAGCGATTGCACCACGATTCGCAGGGAACTTCGCCGACCTGAAGAACCACGCCACGAGTGCCGGTGCGTCCGTGCGTCGTCTCGGTCTTGGTCGAACACTCCGCGCGATTTCGACCGGGGGCGCTGCGTCCTTCTATATGGGCGAGTTTGGCGACGGTCTCATTGCAATGGGGGCCGGCATCTACTCGCGACACGACATGGAGTCGGCGGCTGCCGACTGGGTCACGCCACTTTCGCTCTCGATCTACGGCCATCGTGTGTGGTCGATTCCGGCACCGTCCCAGGGATACCTCTTTTTGGCGGCACTCGGCGCGAGTGCCGAGTTGGACCTTCCCGACGACCCCGACGATCCGCAGTGGGCCCACCTGCTCATCGAGTCGACGACGGCCGTCAGCCACGATCGCCCCGACGTGCTGCACGATCGAGCCGATCTTGCGGGTTTGCTACCGGGGCTCATCGATCGGGCGTCGTTGGTGGATCCATCGTTGGCATCGGTTCGACCAACTCCGGGCGACGACGGCGATACCACCTACCTTTGCACTGCCGACCGCAATGGCATGGGTGTGTCACTCATCAACTCCAACGCCGCGGGCTTCGGGTCGTTGCTGGTGGAGCCGAACACCGGGATAAACCTGCACAATCGCGGACTCGGGTTCAACCTGTCGAAGGGCCATCCAGCCGAAGTTGCACCCGGCCGCAAACCACCCCACACGCTGTGCCCGGCACTCATCACGCGACCGGACGGTTCGTTGCGCGCCGTTCTGGGCACCATGGGAGGCGATGCGCAACCACAGATCATGTTGCAGGTGATCACCCGGTTGTTGCGCCATCAGCAGACGCAGTTCCCGTGGCAAACGGTGGATGCAGGCCGATTCGCATTGCGGGGCCCCGTCACCGGGTTCGACTCGTGGACGTCGGGTCGCCCCCCGACGGTGTTGGTGGAAGGGCAAGCACCGGATGCATGGGCCGCTGGTCTGGCCGATCGAGGTCACGCCGTCGAACGTCGCGGCCGCTTCGATTCCGGCTTCGGTCACGCCCATTGCATCGTCGTTCGAGACGACGGCGCCATGGCGGGAGGTGCGGACAGTCGTAGCATCGTCGGGTCATGCGCGGGGTTGTAGACGACACCACACCAGGCAGCGAGTGGTGGCGAAACGCCGTCATTTACCAGCTGTACGTACGTTCCTTCTCCGACGGTAACGGTGATGGAGCCGGGGATTTGCAGGGAATCATCAACCGACTCGACTATCTCGAGCAACTCGGTGTCGATGGAGTCTGGCTGAACCCTTGTTATCCATCACCACAGCACGACCACGGTTACGACGTGTCGAACTACTTCGACATCGAACCCGCCTACGGTTCGCTCGAGATCTTCGATGAGTTCGTCAGGGAGGCCAACTCGCGAGGAATCCGCGTCTTGATGGACGTGGTTCCAAACCACTGCAGTAGCGACCACGCCTGGTTCAAGGAGGCCCTGGCTGCTGGGCCGAGAAGTGCCGCACGTGAACGCTTCTACTTCGCCGATGGCAGGGGCGACGGTGGCAACGAACCACCCAATGATTGGAGCTCCGTCTTTTGCGGTAGCGCATGGACGCGGGTCACGGAATCGGACGGATCGCTCGGACAGTGGTATCTCCACACGTTCGACTCGCACCAACCTGATCTCCGCGCGGATCACCCCGATGTCGTTGCCCACTTTCGGGACATGTTTCGATTCTGGTTCGACCGTGGTGTCGATGGTTTCCGAGTGGATGCGATCATCGTCATGGGCAAGGAGCCCGGACTTCCCGATGCGACTTCTGCGCCGGAGGGAACCCCACCGGATGACACGTGGCGCTTCAATGCCCACACGATCAATCATCCGTCGCTGTTTCCCATCGTCACCGAGTGGCGGAAGGTGTTCGACGACTACCAACGCGAACACTCACGCGTGCTGGTGTCGGTTTCCGAGGCGTACACCCCGCGCGCACCGGAGAACCTGCTGCGGTACGTCGGTCGTGACTCCTTCCACCAATCGTTCACATTCGACCTGCTGCTTGAGCCATGGAACGCTTCAGCGATGGAGCAGGCGATTCGATCCAACTACGACACGTTGCGACGCGCGGGTCGGTCGTTCACGTGGACGCTCAATAACCACGATGCGCATCGCATGGTGACGCGTTACGGCCGTCTCGATGCGCACGAGTTCTACAGCGGCAACAATCTCATCAATTCATCCGCCCCCGTCGACCTCCGGCTCGGCGACGAACGCGCACGGGCCGCTCTCATGATGATGCTGGCCCTCCCCGGCTGTGCATACCTCTACATGGGAGAAGAACTCGGTCTTCCCGAGGTGCTGGATCTTCCGAACGATCGGCGGGAGGACCCGTTGTTCCTGCGTTCGGGTGGACAACAGCCCGGTCGGGACGGTTGCCGGGTACCCATTCCGTGGACCCAAGCATCCGTAAATTCATTTGGATTCGGTGGCAATGACACGCCCTCATGGTTGCCGCAGCCAACCACGTGGGGCACATATGCCGTGGATCGTCAGGATCGTGATACCGAATCGACGCTGCAGTTGTATCGTGCAGCGCTTCGTCTTCGCTCGCTCTTCGTGGCAGCCGGGGATGAGATGGAGATCTCACGTGAAAACGACCTCTTGTTCATCCATCGGGGCAATTCGGTCGCGGTGGTGAACTTCGGCTGGGAGACCACAGATCTTCCCGACTCGTTCGGACCCAACCACACCCCACTACGGGCGCTCACTCCCGTGCTCAGCTCCCGATCGGGCGCCTTGTCTGCGGCGAGTGAGGCTGGAATTCCCCCCCAGGCGGGGGCGTCGGCCAACGAATCCAGGGTGCCGACCTCAGGTTCCACACCAACCGCTGCACCACAAGGCCCGTGGCGATTGGCGGAGAACTCCGCCGTTTGGCTTGTTCGTGCGGTTGAGCAACCCCTAACCTGAAAGGCACGTCAGCCACCGAACCTGCCATCTGGTCGTGACGTACCCATCAACATGGGTCTACCTAACAACAACCATAAGGGGAGAACATGAAACGTTCACGTAGGGCGTTTGGTGCTCTGTTTGCTCTTGCGCTGGTTGCCACCGCTTGCGGTGGAAGCAGCGACGAAGCATCCGACACCGAAGCCACCGATGAAGCAGAAGCAGTAGTAGAGGAAGAGGCACCTGCCGGCAAGACAGAAATCACCGTCACCGGTCCGGAGCGCTCCGATGAAGAGGCAGGCGCCCTTCAGGACGCACTCAACGTATGGGGCGACGCCAACGGCGTGACCGTCACCTACCTGGGTGATGCCGACTGGGAGTCCAACATCAACACCCAGGTGCAGGCCGGTAACGCGCCCGACATCTCCATCTTCCCGCAGCCAGGCAAACTGGCCGACTTCGCCCGCGCCGGCTACATCGTTCCGCTTACCGACGAAGTGAATGCTTCGATCGAGTGGTCGGATGCATGGAAGCAGTTCGGTCTGGTCGACGGTCAGCAATACGGTGTACCGATGAAGAGCGACCTGAAGTCGCTCGTCTGGTACCAGCCGTCGCGATTCGCTGATGCCGGCTACGAAGTGCCGACCACCTTCGGTGAATTCACCGCGTTGGTCGAAAAGATGGCCGCCGACGGTGGACCCAAGCCGCTGTGCGTCGGTATCGAGTCCGGCACCGCAACTGGCTGGACCTACACCGACTGGGTGGAAGAAATGGTGTTGCGCCAGCACGGTGCCGATGTGTACGACCAGTGGGTCGCACACGAGATCCCGTTCAACGATCCACGAATCGTGGAGTCGATGCAGGCAGTACTTGACCTGTGGACCGAAGACAATGTGTACGCCTCGGGCGGCACCATCGCGGCCACCGCATTCCAGGACAACGGACAACCGCTCGTGGACGGCGACTGCTACATGCACCGCCAGGCCTCGTTCTACTCTGCCTTCATTCCTGCCGGCACCGTGTTCGGTGACGGCCCAGGCGAAGTGAACGTGTTCTACTTCCCCGACATCAACGGTGACAAGCCAGTGCTTGGTGCCGGTGTGTTGGCCGCTGCATTCAACGACGACGCCAACGTGATGAAGCTCATGTCGTACCTGGGTTCGGCCCAGTACGCGATGGAGCGTCAGCAGGCCCAAGCCACCCGCAAGGGCGGCAACGGTGCGTTGTCGGGCTTCCTCTCGGCAGCAATCGGTCAGGACCCGTCGGTATACACCCCACTCGAGCAGTCGTTCCTCAAGATTCTTGAGACTGCCGCGATCGTGCGATTCGACGCGTCAGACCTCATGCCGGCCGATGTCGGTGCGGGAACGTTCTGGACGGATGGAACTTCAGCAGTGAACGGTGATCTCACCGCGCAAGAGGCTGCGGACGCAATCGAAGCGTCCTGGCCTGGCTGAGGTACGTAACGACGTAGTCTCCGGACTAGCGAGAAATTTGCAATAGGTATCGGGGCACCGGCACGAAAGTGTCGGTGCCCCGAGCCACAATGGAGGGCTTCACCCACGTGATGAAGATTTGACATGAGAGAATTCATCGGACAAATTCTCTCCACCCTCCTCACCGTCACCATCGCCGTGGGCGTGAGCGGTGCTCTCTGGGTGCTGGCCAACCTCTTGGTCAATCGAATGCGCGATACGTCCGTTCGCGCAACCTATCTTTCCCGCGCACTGACGGGTTTCGTCGTGGCTGGCGTTCTCAGTGGCAACCGCCTCACGCAGTACTCCACCGCGGCAGCCGGTGCATCGTTCGTGCGATCCTTCGTCCAATGGACTTGGCTACCGATCGCCGTTGCAGTTGCCGTCGGTACCGCAACCTTCGTCGCCGAACGCCAAGTCCGACGTGATCGTCGGATCATCCTCGACGTTCTACTCATCGGCACGGTTGGAGGCGTTCTCGGCGCACTCCTCGTCGACACGGCTCGACCGAACCTCGTCCCTGGTGAAGCGGCACTGGTTGCCGTGCTTTCCGTCCTGTTCTTCGGTGCGATCGGAGCGATCGTGCATCGTGGTGTTCGCACCCTCCCGGTGCTGCGCATGGCGCTCCTTGGAGCCGTTGTGGGTCTGGTGCTCGGCGCTTGGGGCGTCGGCGAACTCGGGGCATCATCGACCGTTTCCGGAATCGTGCTGGGTGCGATAATCGGCGGTCTTGTCGGTGCGCGCTGGGCTCTCGTCCCGGCAGTGAGCGGCGAACGTCGTGTGGCAACCGAACGTCGCGCTCGCGCCGCGGTGTTTCTGGCGCCCGCACTGGGATTCATCGCAATCGCATTGGTGATTCCTTCCTTGCGCACCATCTATCTGTCCCTTCTCGACCGCAAGGGATCGGCTTTCGTCGGCGTCGACAACTACATCTCGATTTTCCGTGACCCGAAGGCCTGGGACATGTCGCGATTCGGATCGCTCTGGACCAGCCGTCTCACCGTGGCGGCCGGAGTGTGCTTCGTGGTGTTCGTACTACTGGCCATTCGCAGTCGACGTCGCTCGGGGCACTTCGTCGAGTTCGGTAGCGCAAGTGCTCCGCCGCTCGTTCTTGCCGTGATGTTCGCCGGGTTCGCCCTGTTCTCCACATTGCGTGGGACTCTCGTCAACAACCTCTGGTGGGTGTTCGTGGTTACCGCACTTTCGACGGGACTTGGACTGCTCATCGCGGTGCTCGCCGACGGAGTCCGGTTCGAACGCACCGCAAAGGCCATCATCTTCATGCCGCTCGCCGTGTCGATGGTCGGCGCATCGGTCATCTTCCGCCTCGTCTACATCTCACGCGACGCATCCAAACCACAGTCCGGCACGCTCAATGCGCTGTGGGTCGGCCTTGGCAAGCTCAGCACCGGAGCAGGCCTCGCCAGACTGCTCGTTGGCGTGGTGGTGCTCGTGCCGACCGCATTGGCACTACTCGCGGCAACTCGGTCACTCGTTCGTCGGCAGTGGACGAAGATCGCACTCCCGGCAGCAGTTGCTGGCGGCGGGATCTGGTTCTCGCTTCGCTACTGGCAACTGGTGGGCACCGGTCTTGGCGGTCAACGTGTCGGAAAATCGGGCGAGATCATCGCTGATCCCATCAACTTCCTGCAGGAGCCGCCCTTCAACAACTTCTGGCTCATGCTCGTGCTCGTTTGGATTCAAACGGGCTTTGCCATGGTCATCTTTTCTGCCGCCATTCGTGCAGTGCCCCGCGAACTTACCGAGGCTGCCGCAATCGACGGTGCCGACACTCAACAGATCTTCTGGCGCGTCACCATGCCCCAGATCGGACCCACCATCGGCGTGGTTGCCACCACCATCATGGTGCTGGTGATGAAGGTGTTCGACATCGTCAAGGTGATGACCAACGGCAACTTCGGCACCGAGGTGCTCTCCAACAACATGTACCGAGAGGCCTTCTACAACCTCAACATCGGTCTCGGTGCCGCGCTTGCAGTGCTCATCTTTGTGTCGGTGTTGCCCATCATGTACATCAACATCCGCCGCATGAACAGGACGACCTGACATGACCACCCACACCCAGGTCCGCGACACCGAGACCGGCCCCATTGCGTGGCTGTACGGGCGCTTGCGACGCTTGCCTGTTGCCGGACTGTGGTTCATCGTGGTGGTGTGGAGTCTTCCCACCGTCAGCCTCTTCATCAACTCGTGGCGGTCTCGCGATGACCAGCGTGGTAGTGGCTGGTGGACCGTGCAGCCGGATGAGCTCACGCTCGACAATTACCGCCGAATATTCGAAACGAACGTAAACACCAACCTCGGAAAGTCGTTGCTCAATTCCATCGCCATCAGCGTTCCGGCAACCATCATTCCGATTTCCATCGCCGCATTCGCCGCTTACGCCTTCGCTTGGATGAAGTTCAAGGGTCGAAAGACCTTGTTCGTCGCCACGGTGTCGCTCCTCGCCCTACCCCTGCAAGTTGCACTCATTCCACTGTTGCAGTTGTACGTCGGCGGCGCCCACGTGACGATTCCTTGGATCGACAAGACGGTCACGTTGTTCCCCGACTTGAATCTGGTCAACACCACCACGGCGGTGTGGCTCACACACACGGGATTCGCACTGCCGTTTGCAATCTTCCTCATTCACAACTACATCGCCGGGTTGCCCGGTGAGATCTTCGAGTCGGCACGCGTTGACGGGGCCGATCACTTCACCATCTTCTGGCGGCTCGTGGTACCCCTGTCCATTCCGGTGCTCGCGGCCTTTGCGATCTTCCAGTTCCTCTGGACGTGGAACGACTACCTCATCGCCAACACGATGGCCGGAACCAACCCCAACGCCCTGCCCACCACCATCCTGATTGCCAACTTGGCAGGCGACTTCGGTACCAACGAACACCTACTTCCGGCGGCCGCCTTCATTCAAACGGCCGCACCACTCGTGGTGTTCTTCTCCATGCAGCGGTACTTCGTCCGCGGGCTGATCGCCGGTGCCGTCAAGGGCTAGAAGGACGGGCCCCGGCCCGACTGGTTGAGAACTCGATTCAGCCGACCGTATAGGTGAAGGTGGCACTAAACCGCTGGTGGGTTTTGGTGGCCTTGGCCGTCAACTCCAGTACGCAGGTGCCCTTCTTCATGAAACGAATGGTGGTGGACGACGAACCTTTCACCACGGTGCACACCGTCGACTCGAACCTTCCCGGCTGCGGAATACGTAGCGCCGCCCTGCTGGTGACGCGCACCTTCGAGCCTTGATTGGTCACCAATGCCGAGTTCCGCAACTGGATGCTGCTTCCGACCTTCTGCGTCGCACCATCCTTCGCCAGACCGATACGCCGAGACTTCACCACCTGCTCGCGCAAGAACGTGAGCGGAACCACGGTGTCCAGGCTGGTGTCCTGCAAGCCCAAATGATCTCGATGCACGAAGATCGCACAATCTGAGACGCCGCAACTCAGGGTTTCCTTCACCGTCGTTCCATCGGCTTCGTACATCACCACTTCGTTCTTCAGCGGAAGTGTCAACGTGCCGGCTGCCGACTGCGATCCTCGTGCGCCGAACATGGTGGCCCAGATCATTTCATCGATGCGCTTCAGGCTGCCATTGCACTTCAAACCGGTGGTGTCACGCTGACCAACGGTCGGCTTGTAGCACTGACGAATGTAGACACCTTGGCTGGCAGGAATACCCGAGAGTGTCAGCGTGATCTGCTCGCCATCGACCAGGTTCGTCGCCTTGCTCGGTGTCACCACCACCGCGGCCGAGACCGGTGACGCCGAAATCAGAGGAATTGCCCCGACGAGCAGTCCCATGGTCAGTCGAACGATCAATTTCGCAGTTGGTTTCCGTGTCACGGTGGGCTCCTTTGAAGTCGGATGGGTCGTTGCTACGAGCCAGCGCCGAAACTGATCGGCACGAAGACGTCTTGGGAACGATCGTCGCGCCGCGTATGGTCGGCGAATGCCACCACACCGCACCGTTCCTTGGTGCAGTCGATGAGGTTCGTCGAGTCATCCGTTGCTCGCACGAGTAACGGTACGACGAACGACCCGTCGGCGACGAAGGGAACCGTGAGACCTATGGCATACCCGGGCGGGTTGGAAGATACCCACTGCGACAACGGGGACGAGCCGTCCACGTTCACTCCACCCACGCAACGACGAGCACTGGTCCACTCCACTTGATTGCACACGAACACATAGACGCCCTTCGTCACATCGAATCCCGTGCCGCGTACGGTTACCAACGTTCCGGCGGGATCGAGACCTGCGGTCTGACTCACGATGAGAGTTGGTCGCGGTTTTTGTGCAACCTTGCTCGTCGAGGTGGAAATGGTCGTGGTGGACGATGCAGTCATCGTGATGGTCGTTGGGGTGGCCGCCGCGACACTCGTATCGGGGGGCTCGAGCGTTGTGGCAGGTGGAAGCGTGGTGGTCGGCGCAGGTATCACTGCCGGTGCGACCGTGGTGGTTGATTCCGTTGCTGCCACCGAGGTGGTGGACTCGTCGGTCGCTGTAATCGTTATCTCGTCGGTCGCTGCACAACCCGTGAACACCATCGACGAAGCGAGCAAAGGTAACCAACGTCTCAGCCCCCGGTTTCGGTGTCGTCGTACTGCGCTCATACCCTTGAAGCCGATGTCGCGACGATTGCTGGTGGTGGGGTCGTTGCTCGTCATGGGGTTGGCCGCATGCGGCGGAGGAACGCCGACTTCGGAATCCGACGCACAGTTCATTCTGTCGCAGGATTTTCCGCTTCCCACGGTGGAGCCGGAGTCGCCGAGGCTCCCCACTATCACCACGGGTGCCGACGGCATCGTGGTGGAGGTCACCGACAGTTCGCGAATCATCGTGCTCAACGAAGCAATCGCCGAGATCGTCGTCTCGCTCGGGATGCAGGATTTCATCATCGGTCGGGATGCCACGACGACCCTGGCATCGCTCCTTGATGTCGAAGAGGTGAGCAACGGTCACGACATCAGTGCCGAGAGCGTGCTTTCGCTCCGGCCGAGCGTGGTGATCGGCGATACTCGCACCGGTCCGCCGGAGGCCCTGCAACAACTGCGCGCCGCCGGCGTGGCCGTGCTCGTCGCGCCCGAAGTATGGACGTTGTCCGATCTACCGAGTCGGGTGGAGATGATCGCCGGTGCCTTGGGTATTCCGCGCGCGGGCGACCGCCTCGTGGATCTCACACAACGAGCAATCGACGATGCACTGCGCGGTGTTGGCGCGTACGCCGACGTACTTCGTGTCGCATTCTTGTACGTCCGTGGAACCGCGTCGGTCTACTTGCTCGGCGGGACAGGATCGGGTGCCGACGAACTCGTTGCGGCGACGGGGGCGGTCGACGTTGGTGCGCTCAACGGTCTCTCCGCCTTCACTCCCCTCACCGCCGAGGCAATCGTGCAGGCCGATCCCGACGTGCTGCTCGTGATGACTCGCGGATTGGACTCCGTCGGCGGCATCGACGGACTGCTCGCGCTTCCCGGTGTGTCGAGCACTCGTGCCGCCGCCACGCGCGCCGTGATCGCGGTCGACGACGACCTACTACTCTCATTTGGTCCACGAACCGGAGCCCTCATCGCGAGATTGGCGGAACTTTTGAACACCTTCAGTAGCGACACATGACCATCGCCCGACGAACCAGCCTTCCCGCCGTGGCAGTGTTTCTCGTTGCGTTGCTCAGCGTCACCACCCTGCTGTCACTTGCAACCGGCGCCTTTCGGATTTCCTTGTCGGACTTGTTCGGCATCATCGGTGACGGACCGAGTCGCGATACGGCAGAGGCCGTGGCGCACAACGTGTTCTGGCAGGTTCGCCTCCCCCGAATCGTGCTGGCGATCCTGGTGGGCGCGAGTCTGGCCGTCGCAGGCGTCATCATGCAGGGCATCTTCCGCAATCCCCTGGCCGAACCGGCGACCGTCGGAGTATCGGCGGGCGCCGCAGTAGGCGCGGTGATTGCCATCATCGTCGGTCTCAACCAGTTGCCGCTCGGTGTCCAATTCGCCGCATTTCTCGGAGGCACACTCTCCACCGCACTCGTCTACGTGTTGTCGCGTTCCGATGGCAAGACCGAGGTGGTCACGCTGATTCTCACCGGCATTGCGATCAACGCCTTTGCCGGTGCGGTCATTGGCTTTGCGGTGTTCGTCGCAGACGATGACGAAATTCGATCGGTCACGTTCTGGAGTCTCGGAACGCTCGGGTTGGCGACGTGGAAGGCGGTTGGTGTCGTGGTGCCACTCGCGCTGCTCGGGATGGCGATGAGTGCAAAGTTCGCCAGGGTGCTCGACACGCTCGCACTCGGCGATCGTCCCGCCACGCACCTCGGCGTGCGAGTGGAACCGGTCCGACTTCAGGCCATTGCGGTCGTTGGATTGCTCGCGTCCAGTGCAGTGGCTGCAACGGGCATGATCGCCTTCGTTGGTTTGCTCGTTCCGCACATCATGCGCATCGTCCTTGGGCCGCGTCACCGACACCTGCTGTGGACGGCGGCTCTTCTCGGTGCCAGCGTGACGCTCCTGGCGGACCTCGCCGCACGAACCCTCTTGTCGCCGGCAGAGCTTCCGCTGGGCGTCGTCACGGCGCTCATCGGTGCGCCGTTCTTCCTCCTCTTATTGCGCAGCACCCGACGCAGTCAAGGTGGATGGGCATGAGTTCTTCGCTCGTCGCATCGCATGTGGTGGTGGAACGCGGTGGCTCCGCGTTGCTCAACGACGTGTCGCTAAGTCTGCAGTCAGGTGAGTTGCTGGCGGTACTCGGCCCAAATGGAGCAGGAAAGTCGACGTTGCTGGGGGCGATTGCCGGTGACTTCCCGCTGGCGAGTGGCTCGGTTGCGATCAACGGCCGTGACGTAACCTCGTTCGCGCAGCGTGAACTTGCGCGTGTCCGTGCCGTCCTCCCGCAACAAATCGCGATCTCGTTTCCCTTCACGGTCAGGGAGATCGTGGCGATGGGTCGTAGCCCGTGGCTCGACGCCAACGACGACGACCGCATCGCCGCCGCCCTGCAACGAATGGAGGTTGCCTCGTTGGCGGGCCGCACGTACCAAACCCTGTCCGTGGGCGAACAGGCTCGCGTTTCGATGGCACGTGTCCTTGCCCAGGACACCCCGTTGTTGTTGCTCGACGAGCCAACCGCCGTTCTCGACATCGGCCAGCAGGAGCGATTCCTCGCCATCGCCCGGTCTCTCGTTGACGAGGGCCGCGGTGTCATCGCCGTGTTGCACGACCTCAACGTTGCGATGCGATTCGCCACCAAGGTGGTGGTGTTGCATCAGGGACGCTGCGTCGCCAGTGGCGACCCGCGTTCGGTTCTCACCGATGCCCTGCTCTCGGACGTGTACCACCAGAACATCCGGGTAACCGCCACCACGGATGGTCGTTCGGTGATCCTTCCGGATCACCAGTAGTACGTCAGCCGTTCGCCTGCTCCACCGCCGCCATCCGGCGGAACTGTTCGACCACGTCCGGGCTCCTGTGCTGCGGATCTCGTGATCGATACACGGTGTCGACGTTGACGCAGATTCGACCGAACTCACCCCAGGTGCCGAATGCGTCGAGTGCGATGTCGCGGGCCGCATCGAATGCATCCATCCCCGAATCCTGGCGAACCGACGCCTCACGCAACACGTACGACAGGTAGTCACGAACCTCGGCTACGCCGGAATTGTCGGTGATCGGACCGTGTCCGGGAACCACCACGTCGGCACCGAGCGACGTGATGAGGTCGCATGCGGCAATCCAGTTTTCCAGTGGTCCGGCCCACACGATCGGTGTTCCGTCTATGAAGAGGATGTCCCCCGTGTACACCACCTTGGCATCCGGTACGTGCACGATCACATCGCCACTGGTGTGCGCCGGCCCGACCTCCATCAACTCCACCACGCGACCACCCACCTCGATGTCGAGTCGTCCGTCGAACGTGCGGGTCGGTGGGGTCAGGGTGATTCCCGAGAAGTCGAAGTCTCCGAAGAACGACCTGAAGAGGTCGCCCACCTCACCCGGTGCGGCGTTCAACGCCGCGAGCATCTGGGGCGGAACTTCCTTCATCTCCTCGGCCGCCGAACGCGACGCGATGATCTCGGCATTCACGACACGCTCATTGCCGTAGCAATGATCGCCGTTGGCATGGGTGTTCACCACGGTGGAAATCGGAGCCGAACTCGTAAACGGCTTCATGGAGTTCAACATCGCATCGGTCAGGTTGAGGTCGAACAAGGTGTCCACCAGCAGAGATTGGCCGTCACCCACGACGAGACCCGCGTTGCTGTAACCCCAACCACCATCCGGCTGGAGATATGCCAAACATCCATCGGTTACCTCGTGCACGCCGAGTTGATAGTTGAACATGTGGTCAGTGTACGCTCGCGACATGTCCGATCTGGTACTCGACTCGCTCCGCCGTCGCATGCGGGCCATCTTTTCGCTGTACGAGGATGCCACCGCAACGATGGACCTGCACCACGTCAATTACAAGGAGCGCGAGGACGTGCTGCCCATCGCGTTCAGTTTGTTCCACATCGTGAACATGATCGACGCATCACTCATGTTGCTGAACGGAAATCCACCGCTGTGGAACGACGACTGGGCTGCACGAGTGCTTCCAAAGGTCGCCGACCACGGCAAGCATCGCACGGTCGAGGAGATGGTGCACCAGCAAATTGGCGACTACGACGCATTCAAGGATTACATGGGGCAGGTGTTCGCCCGCGTGGAGACCTGGACCGCGGAGTTGAATCCCAATGATCTCTCGCGTGTCATCTTTTCAAAGCCGTACCCGCCGCAAGTCGCCTCCACGTTCTCTGCGCGTGTCGGCGGTGACGCGGGCATTACGGTGCTCGATGGTCTTGAGTGTTGGCTCTACCAACACGCGTTGCGACACATGGGCGAGATCGAGTATGCGCGGCACCTCACGGGCCTGCGCGGCATGACCTCGTAGGTCACACGACGCTGATTCGACTCAGCGTCAGCATGCTGCACCAGTAGAAGTCGCGTTGCGATCCGCATGCCGGAAACACCACCGACTGAATGGGCGAGCCAGTGTCGACTCGCGTCTTTTCTCGTCCGGTGACCACGTCGCGCACCACCAGTTGCTCCACCCCACGTTCTGCGTCGTAGTGCGCACTGATGAACTCGCCCGACGCCGGATAGAGCAACATGTGCGAACCATGATTCTGTTCGTGCGACCACAGCGGCACGAGCGTCTCGGAGTCGTAGCGGAATCCTGCAAGTACCCCGTTGCCACTATCGAAACCAACCACCACTTTGCGTTCCGTGTCGACGAGCGGCGGATTTGCCACGACACCTCCCGGCAACCCGCAAATCTCGGTGAGCTGGACGCGCCCGGAATCCAGCCACACGCGAACCAGGTGCAACGGCGCGGTTGCGGTACCAACTCCACGAAGGGTCCCGGAGAACTTGTGGGTGGACTCCCCGTTGTCCAAGAACCACGCACAGCCATCGGCAATCACGGTGTCCCAGCCGTAGGTCTGCCCCTCCATAAGTCGATATTTCGCAGAAAAGTCGTCGAGGGTCAGCGAAGAACCATTCCAACGTGCACGCCAGAGTGCGGACGTTCCCACCACGTATACATCGTTGTCGTCGGCCGAAAGTCGGGCAATCGACGCCTCGGGTAGTTGGAGCGAGGCCACCACCCCCAACTCCTCCGGTTCGAGCACCACCAGTTCGGTGGCGTCGAACGGCTCCGTCAACTCGTTGCCGGGTCGCGAACCCGAGAAATCCTTGGTGACCACGTTGCCGTCGGGCAACAGCACAAAACTGTTGTACGGGCGCAGCCGTGGCAGTTCGCACGATGCCACTACCTCCAAACGGCGGTTCAGGCGGTGCGCATGGTTTCCGAACACCACGTACAGATCACCGTTCGGGTGCACTGCGATGCCACCGGGCCACGCACGACCACCGGCGAGCTTCTCACTCGTTGCAATCGTCTCCAATGATTGTGGATGCACCTGCTCCACCCACGACACCGCGTCTTCGCCACCCGTGTGACACAACACGAATACTTCCTCCGGCGATGCGAGCACCACCATCGTGACCACCATCATCGTGCGGCCCGTCACTTGCAGTGTTTCCGTTTCGCCGAGGTTCAGTTCTGCTCCCGCCAACCACTGTTGACGACGCGGTCCCCCATCCTCTGCGGTCCAGACGGGCATGAGGCGACCCTAGTGAGGTCGGGGTCATGCGTAGGAAGGGGACCGCTTCGGAACGGGACTACTCCACAACGGTGTATCCAACGTATTTCAGGCGGGAACAAGCACCACCGGACACGGTGCGTGGTGTGCCACGTGCTGAGCCACCGAACCGAGAAGCAGCCCCATGAATCCACCATGGCCGCGG
>Ga0222714_10003018_pt1 | contig 17434 bp, 13 predicted proteins | sample C33_3DmetaG_FD_165048 | JGI IMG/M metagenome (GOLD analysis project Ga0222714, IMG submission 165048) | Estuarine water microbial communities from San Francisco Bay, California, United States - C33_3D | ecosystem: Environmental > Aquatic > Marine > Unclassified | place: USA: California...
ATGCGTAAATTAGTCGAGGGTTTTCTGCTGCCAGGCTTTCATAGCTTAAGCCAAGTCGATCAACAGCACTTGCTCGCATTGATAAAACCAACACGTCTGCGGTTTTGATTAATTTTTTAAGGCTCATGAGTGCCTTAGGGCGTTTGAGGTCTAATTCTATGCTTCGTTTATTTCGGTTCATCGCCATAAAGTGGGCGGCCATGTTCATTTCGTGGCCAGGACCCAGTCTTCGCATAGGATCGCCTCCAGGAGGCTCCACTTTTATGACATCGGCGCCCATATCGCCCAAAATTTGGGTGGCTAGTGGACCTAACACATTGATTGTTAGGTCTATGACCTTAACCCCCTTTAGGGGGCCGGTAGCTTCACGGGTGTAGTCGTCCCCCATTAATCAATCCCGTCTATCAAATTTTTGGCAATAATATTTCGCTGGATCTGGTTTGATCCTTCGATGATTTGCACCACCTTAGCGTCACGAAAATAACGGTTGATTGGATAGTCGTTTGAAATTCCAGATGCCCCAAATATTTGCACGGCATCGGTTGCTACCTTCATAGCCATATCGCTTGCAAAGGCTTTAGAAATCGCGGCGGCATGCGCCAGTTCTTTGCCCCTAATGCCCGCGTCAGTCATGGCGGCTGCCTTATAAACTAGCCCGCGCGCTGCCTCGATTTGCATTTCCATATCGGCAAGCATCCAGCGGAGGCCTTGGAAATCAGTAAGGGGTTGGTCAAACGCGCGTCGCTCTCGCATAAACTGCATAGCAAGGTCTAGGGCGCCTTGTGCCAGACCAACTGCCCGGGCTCCAATAATTGGTCGTGAAAGCGCCAAGGCCCCCATTACTTGTCTGAAGCCTTTCCCAGGATCACCGAGTATGGCGTCTTCGGGTAGCAACACATCATCAAGATAAAGCGGTGAGGATGGAACGCCCCGAGCGCCAAGTTTGTCTTCCTTGGGCCCGATTTGAAGACCCTTTGCATCTGTCGGCACTATGAAGAAGTTCACATCGCCCCGACTTTCTCCTGTCTTTGCAGCAAGGACGATAAAATCCGAGACTAGAGCATTCGTGCACCAAATCTTTGCGCCAGAAATATGCCACCCTTTTTCAGTCTTTTTAGCGCGCGTCTTAATCCCTGCAACATCGGAGCCAGATTGTGGCTCTGTTATCGAGAATGCGGCGCGCAATTCGCCAGAAGCTAGACCGGGCAGATATCGATCCTTCTGCACTTTAGTTCCAGCGGCCATGATTGCGCCAAAGGGTGTCCATTGCACCACTAGTAGATAGCCAGTGTTGTAGCAGACCCGCCCGAGTTCTTCGACCGCCACACAGCCTGCCAAGAGACTATCCTGACCACCATATTCATTTGGAAATGGTAGGGTGAAGATGCCCAGTTCTTTTAGGAGGTCAAACATGTCCTGAGGGTATTCCCCAGTCTTGTCGATCTCGGCAGCGCGAGGAGCTATTCGCTCAGAGGCGACGCGACGGATGAGGTTTTGAACCTCAATAGCTTCTGAAGGTAATGCATGCATAAAAATGATTGTGAGTGAAAACCGCGTTAGACGTCCAGTGTTTCCATTTCGGTCTTGCTAAAAAATGCTATCCTGCTAGCCTTGCCGGGTTTTTAAGGGCGACTAGGCTTTTAACGCCCAACAAGGGAGGATTTTATGCAACCGAAAACTTGGTTGGCTGGTCTGGCGCTTGCCGCCACACTTGCCGTTCCCGTTTATGCTGCTGCGCAGCAGGCGGGTGGAACTTTACGGGCTTACCATCGTGGCAATCCACCGTCAGGGTCGATCCATGAAGAAGCAACCTATGATACCACACGACCTTACATGGGCGTGTTTAACAATCTCGTGATGTTTGATCAGACCAAGGACATGGAGAGCCTTGACACTGTGGTAGCAGATCTCGCGACTAGCTGGTCTTGGGATAGCAGCAAAACGAAGATTACTTTCCAGCTGCAAAAAGGCGTTAAATGGCACGATGGAAAGCCTTTTACCGCTAAAGACGTGCAGTGCACATGGGATTTGCTCCAGGGAAAGGGCAAAGCAAAATTACGCAAAAATCCGCGTAAAATTTGGTATTGGAACCTGAAAGAAACGACCGCTGATAATGACCACCAGGTGACTTTCCACCTGAACCAGCCGCAACCATCGTTTCTAGCACTCCTCGCATCAGGTTATTCGCCAGTTTATCCGTGCCACGTTGCACCAGCTACGATGCGCACAAACCCGATTGGAACTGGCCCATTCAAATTTGTTGAGCTAAAGCAAAACGAGTCAATCAAATTTGTTAAAAACCCAGACTATTGGAAAAAAGGTAAACCATACCTGGACGGCCAAGAGTTTACGATTGTGAAAAGCCGTTCTACTCGCGTCCTAGGGTTCGTTGCTGACAAGTTTGATATGACTCACCCCAACGACATTACCATCCCGCTTCTGAAGGACGTAAAAGAACAGAACCCGGCTGCGGTTTGTTATACATATCCGACGAACATTTCATACAATATTATTGTTAACCGTGAGCAGGCACCGTTCGACAATCCGGATGTTCGTCTAGCAATGTCTTATGCGATGGATCGCGATGCGTTCATCAAGATTTTGATGAACGGAGAAGGTGCAAAAGGTGGCGTTATGTTGCCGCCCCCAAATGGAGTTTGGGGTATGCCGCCGGATGTACTAGCTAAAACCCCTGGTTACGGCGATAAGACTGCCGATATTAAAAAGGGCCAGGAATTGATGAAAAAAGCTGGTTTTGGCCCTGATAATCGCCTGTCGGCAGTTGTCTCGACCCGAAACGTTGCTACTTACCGAGACCCTGCGGTTATTCTGATAGACCAGCTTAAGGCTATCTATATAGACGCCGAGTTGAAAACCATTGAGAACTCTAATTGGCACGCAACGGTGGCAAAGAAAGATTACCAGATCGGTATGAACCTAACGGGTCTTGCTGTTGATGACCCCGATGTTGCGTTGTTTGAGAACTATGCTTGTGGTTCGCAACGCAATTACACGGGCTACTGCAACAAGGACCTCCAAGCGCTCTTCGAAAAGCAATCTTCAATGAGTGATGTAGAGGCCCGTAAAAAGCTGGTATGGGAGATCGACGCCAAGTTACAGGCAGATGTGGCTCGGCCAATGATCGCTCACTACAATGCAGCCACTTGTCTGCAGCCGCGTGTGCAGGGCTTTGTGCGTAAGCGCAACGGCTCCTACAGTGATTGGCGAATGGAAAACGTCTGGCTGAAGCAGTAGAGCCAGGCATCTAGTAAAACGGGAAGGTTCGGCAGATGTCGGATCTTCCCAATTTTTTTGGCTACTAACGCCACATAAGAAAAGGTGGGCGAGCGATGGCGTCCTATATCATTAGACGCACACTGCTGATGGTTGTGACCTTAATAGGTCTTTCAATTGTCATATTTGCGATGCTGCGGCTCGTTCCCGGTAATATTGCAGATATTCTTTTTGATGCGGCTGGCTTTATAGATCCGGCAGAAAAGGCGCAGCTTGAGGAAGAGCTGGGGCTCGCTGATCCAATACCAGTCCAGTACTGGAACTGGATTGTTGGTTTGCTTCAGGGAGATCTTGGATTTTCGTATGTCTCTGAGTTGCCCACAATCGATGAGATAGCTCCACGACTTCCAATTACAGCAAAACTCGCCGTTTTGGCATTGTTCTTCTCTGTGATTTTTGGGCTACCTTTAGGTGTGATTTCAGCCGTAAATCAGAATTCAAAGCTTGATTATTTTCTGAGAGTTATAAGTCTCTCCGGTCTTTCTCTGCCATCGTTTTGGCTGGCACTATTGATATTAATGGCATTCGTTTCATGGTTTGGTTCAATGCCAATTTACACGAACCCTCCCGACAATCTTTGGGATGAATTATTGCTTTATAGTGTTCCTGCAGCTGCTGTCGGGTTTAGGTCGTCTGCATTGATTATGCGCCTGACTCGTTCATCCATGCTGGAGGTCTTGCGGCAAGATTATATCCGGACGGCGAAAGCAAAAGGTGCCAGTGATAATTCTGTTAATTATGGCCACGCTCTTTCAAATGCTGTTTTGCCAGTCATCACCATTATTGGCATTGAGGCTGCATTCCTTATTGGTGGTCTCATAGTTACCGAAACTGTATTTAACATACCCGGCGTTGCTCGTTTCCTTGTTGAAGCAATTCAATGGCGTGATTATCCAATTGTGCAAAACTTAGTGATGTTTATCGGATTGGTGGTGGTCGTCACCAATTTCCTTGTCGATTTACTATACGTCGCGCTCGACCCGCGCATTAAATACGAATAGGAGAGCGTTGGCGATGACACAGCCAGTGATCGACCACGCCGCAGAGCTCGCCAAGGCTGGCGCCGGCGTCGAAACGCGCCTCAGCAAGGCTTGGTTTTTAATGCGGAGTTATCCGCTAGGCGCAATAGGGCTCTTGCTGTTTTTTATCTTAGTTTTTTGCGGTGTTTTTGCTGATTGGCTTGCGCCCATGGATCCAGTGAAAACAAATGCAGACACGTCCTTGGCATTGCCTGGCACTATTCATGTGCTCGGGGCAGATGTGATGGGACGAGATTTGCTGTCCCGAATTATTCATGGTGCCCGCATTAGCTTGGCCGTAGGTATTGGCTCCACGATCTTTGGGTGTCTTCTGGGTGTTATAATTGGTTTGGCTTCAGGGTATTTGCTCGGTTGGTTTGACTTAATTACCCAGCGGATTATCGATATTATGCAAGCGCTGCCATTGCTAGTTATGGCATTGGTAATGGCTGCAGCTCTTGGCCCAAGCCTAGAAAATACCATCATAGCTATTTCTATCCCTCTTGTGCCGCATGTGGCGCGTGTAATTCGTTCGAACACGCTCTCTCTTCGGGAGATGCCGTTCGTCGAGGCGGCGAAAGCAATTGGAATGAGTGAAACACGTATCGCAGTCAAACACGTATTGCCGAATACTTTTGCACCATTGATTGTCCTAGCGACTGCTCAATTGGGCTCGGCAATATTAACAGAAGCGTCGCTCTCTTTCCTTGGGTTAGGAATTCCAGAGCCCCATCCATCTTGGGGACGGATGTTGTCAGAATCTGCAGCTGAGTATGTCAGAACGGCACCATGGCTTGTGATTTTTCCTGGAATTGCAATCAGCCTCGCGGTCTTTGGTGCCAACCTACTGGGTGACGCTGTCCGTGATATTCTTGACCCCCGTCAGCGGAGCTAGAAACACATGGCAGAAGCGGCGGCAATGTCGGCTACAAAACAGCCAGCACTCGAGGTAGAAGGTCTGCAGACCTATTTCTACACTCGTGATGGTATTGTCCGGGCGGTCGAAGACCTTTCATTTCATGTTGATCGCGGTGAAACCTTGGCAATCGTGGGTGAGTCGGGTTGCGGAAAGAGTATGACCGCACTCTCGATCATGCGTCTTATTCCGGATCCTCCAGGAAGGATTGTAGGGGGGCGCATATCGCTCGATGGTCAGGATCTGATGCAGTTGTCGGAAGCCCAGATGCGGAATGTCCGCGGGAACGACATCTCTATGATTTTCCAGGAACCCATGACGAGCCTGAACCCAGTCATGCGGATTGGAAAGCAAATCTCTGAGGCCCTAATCCTTCATCAAGGAATGTCAAAACAACAGGCCCTTGAGCGATCAGTTGAGATGCTGAAGCTTGTTAAAATTCCTGAGCCAGAAAGGCGCGTCAAGGAGTTTCCGCACCAGCTTTCCGGGGGTATGCGGCAGCGCGTTATGATCGCTATGGCTTTAGCCTGCAATCCAAAGGTTTTGATAGCAGACGAACCAACTACTGCATTAGACGTCACGATCCAGGCCCAGATACTCGACCTAATTGTCAAACTCCAGGAGGACCTTGAAACCGGGGTTATCCTTATTACTCACGATCTAGGTGTCGTGGCGGAGACGGCCGACAGAGTTATTGTCATGTATGCAGGCCGAAAGGTCGAAGAGACGGACGTTAACACTTTATTTGGAAATCCTCGACACCCTTACACAAGGGGTTTGCTTGCATCAGTACCGCGCCTTGCCATTGTTGCGGGCGAGGAAGAAGCTGAAGAGCGTCTAGAGGAAATTCCGGGTATTGTCCCGGCGCTGCATTCATTGCCGGAAGGGTGTGCTTTTGCACCTCGTTGCCCGGCCGCCACTGATGCCTGTCGACAGGCTAGGCCGGAATTCGAGGAAAAACGACCTGGCCACTGGGCAGCCTGTTTCCGGTCCGACGAACTTTATGGAGCGAACGATGGCTCAGGCTGAAACAGCATCTGAAGCGCCAGTCCTCGAAGTTGAGGGACTGAAGAAGCATTTTCCTATCCAATCAGGAATGCTTAAGCGCACTGTTGGCCATGTTTATGCTGTCGACGGAGTTTCATTTTCTATCGGGCGAGGAAAGACTTTAGGCCTCGTTGGTGAATCCGGCTGTGGTAAGTCGACTGTTGGTCGAACTGCTATGCGTCTGCTCGAGCCAACAGGTGGCAAAATAAAAGTCTCTGGTACGGACGTAACTAACTTGAGTAAGTCGGAGCTCCGCCCTTACCGCCGTCAGATGCAGATTATTTTCCAGGACCCTTTCTCAAGCCTTAACCCGCGTATGACAGCTGGTGAGATTGTTAAAGAGCCTTTGTATATACACGATATTGGCGACGCTACTGAGCGAGAGGAGATGACTAAGGCTCTTTTCGACCGCGTCGGTCTACGCCAATCTCAGATGCATAATTTCCCACACCAGTTTTCTGGTGGCCAGCGCCAACGAATTGGTATTGCACGAGCTTTAGCGCTTAATCCAAGCCTTATTGTTGGTGATGAACCAGTCTCTGCTCTTGATGTGTCGATCCAAGCTCAGGTTATCAACCTTATGATGGATCTCCAGGAAGAGAGGGATATGGCATATCTCTTCATTGCCCATGATCTAGCGGTAGTCGAACATATCTCCGATGAGGTGGCGGTCATGTACCTTGGCCGCATTGTTGAGAAAGCCGATAAGAAGACACTCTTTACTAACCCACTGCATCCTTACACTGAGGCTCTGCTCTCCGCGGCTCCTATTCCAGACCCAACAATCCGGCGTGAGAAAAAAATTCTGCAGGGGGATGTCCCAAGTCCAATCAATCCGCCAAAGGGTTGCCACTTCCATACGCGTTGCCCCTATGCCGAGGAACGTTGCAGGGTTGAGGAGCCGGTGCTCCAGAATAAGGGAAATGGCCACATTGTAGCCTGCCATCTTAGATAGAAGGTGGTTTTAGCTACTTACAAGCAGTGTCATATTTTGTCGGGCAGGTCGAATGCCCTTCAAGCTTTCCGCTAAGAAGTTGGCACTAAAATCTAGCTCGTCGATCGGGACGAATGGGTGAAGGCCAGAATTAGCGTGTAGGCGCTTGTCAGTTGATGCGAACGCATCGAATAGTGCAAGGCATTCTTCACGGCTAAACAGTTCATCCTCAAGCTGCATAATAAAAAATACTGGGCATGAAATCGCCTCTGCTGCTGCCTGGATTATTGGTCGATAGTGGACTGGCTTTGAAACAATACCCATCAGTCCCAGAACCGCTGCTGAGATCCTCGGCTCAGCAGCAACAAATGGTGCACCATATATTGTGCCCATCGACAGTCCCCAATAACCGACCGGACCAGAGCCCACTTCGGGTAATTCAGATACTGTCGCTAGCGCGTTGCGCCAGTCGCGTACCATCTCCTCAACCGTTCCTGGCCGTTCCCATTCTGGCCAGAATGCCTCTCTACCTCCGGCGCCAATCTGGCGCCTTCCATGTACCGGGCCATCCAATGATAATCCAAAGAACCCATGATCTCTTGCTAGTTGGTTTGCAATCCTCGGGATTGGCCGCTGGTGTCTATTTCCAGAGGCGCCATGACCAAAGCAAACAATTGGTGCTCCAGGTTGGGTTTTTTCGCCCTTCCACAAAACACCGGTTATAGGGCGCCCAGGCTGTGATATGGTGAATTCCCGGACGAAGGTATCCCTCTCTTGTTTGGCGTCGCCTTCCCATTGAATTTCCATTCCCAGCTTCCTTATCTATTTCTTGCAACCCAGCGAGGCGGACGCTTTTCTTGAAATGCTGTAATACCTTCTGCTGCGGTATCACTTCTCAACAGACGAGAGAGGGCTCTCGCAGCATCATCCAGCACCTCACTCGTACTAGCTTCGCCTGTTTTCCGAATGATGCGCTTTATTTCTGAGACAGCATTAGGCTCAGCCCAAGCAAGGCTATCCAGAGCATTATGGAGAGCCATCTCGAAGGCCGCCTGATCCTCTACTAATTCGTGTGCAATCCCTATTCGATGCGCCTCTCGGCCATCAATTACTTTTGCAACGACCGCGAGGCGTCGCGCTTCGCCTTCGCCAATCCTTCGCACCACTGTTGGTAGTATTTGGCTTGGAATAAAGCCTGCACGTGCTTCTGGCATACCCAGCTTTGCGTTTGCCATGCATATAACAAAATCGGAAGCGCAGGCCATTCCAAGGCCGCCGCCAACACAGGCACCTTCAACGGCCGATACTACGGCTTGTGGAAGTCTATCGAGCGCTTCCAGCGCCTCACCCATTCGACGGTAGGCTCTAGCTGTCGGATCATTACCAGTTTCTGTTGGAAGGTTCCGCATATGTCCTAGATCACCGCCAGCGCAGAAATTTCCGCCCCTACCTCTAAGAACTAAGACCCTAATATCATGATTTGTGGCTAGTGCCTGAAATGTATTCGTTAATTCTTCCATCATTGTTTGAGTGATGGAATTTTTCCGATCAGGCCTATTAAACCAGACTGTCCGAACGCAGTCGGAGTCTTGGATTTCAATTGTCTCGAGTTTCATGCCAGAGCAGTTTCCGGTCTATTTGGCATCTTCGATCGTGCCAACGCTTTGATGAATAAAATAAGGCCGATGTTTGCCAGATTGAACGCCACCCCTACACCAAAAGCAGTTGGGTAACTCAACGTCACGTCATAGACAAATCCACCAATTAAGCCTCCGCCACCCATTCCTACGTAACCGAAGAAATACACAATGCCAGTTCGAGTCTGCGCTTGTCTCGCTGGAAATAACTCTCTCACAGCAAGGCCATAGGCAGGAACGATGCCTCCGAACACCAGGCCGAACATCGCAGATATTATGTACAATTGCTCTTGCGTATTAAAGAAAATGAAAAGGGAGAGTGCAGCAGCTTGCATGCAAGCACCGATGAGGATTGTATTTAATCCACCTATCCTGTCTGAAATTAAGCCGAAGCCAAGTCTGCTGACGCCAGAGCAAACCAGCAGAATTGAAGCAATCTCTGCGCCGATATGAGTTCCAAAGCCTAAGGTTGCGCAGTAAGCAACCATTTGAGCCATGGGCATCGACATTGCTACGCAACAGCCAATGATTGCCATTCCAAGCAAAATTGTAAGGAGAGCAGGGTTAATATCAGGGGTGGTTCTGGGTTTATATCCAACAGCAGCGTTGGCTATTTGCTGTAATTCAGGCGCAGGCCGTCTGTGTACAAAGCTTAAGGGTATAATAGCGGCAGCTGCGAAAAGCCCATAGCCGACATAGACTGAGCGCCAACCGTACTCAGATACTAGTGGTTCAAATGTAACATTCCATAATGACCCTGCCACCGTTTGGCCACACGCAACCACGGCAATAGCGAGACCTCGGTTTCTATCAAACCATAGAGTCACATTTGCGATGAGGGGAGCAAAACCACATCCCATCCCCAGCATGCCAATGAAAAGAAAGACTGGTGCCAGTAATGAAGGTAGGTTTTCTGCGAGTGAAGCTATCGCACAGCCTATTGCAATGGCTGCGGCTGCTATCAAAAGGGCTGGCTGCACACCTTTCCGGGAAACGAAGTAACCCATAACAATACCGCCGATGCCAGCACCAAGAGTGGTTGCCGTATAAACAGACGTTGCGCCGGCTCTAGACCAACCCATATCGGTTTCAAAGAATGGTACCGATACTATTGCGAGGTAATTCCCGCCCATGGCAAGCGCGAGGGTGAACAATGACGCAAATGCAATTATCCAGCTGTAGGGTCGTTCAATCGACTCTTCTCGCGAAATCTTGTGGCTCATAGAAAAATAGGCGCTCCGTAAGGAGCGCCTATTCTAGTGCCAATTAGTTCATGCCGTAAGCGGCACATTTCAGGTCAATGGGCGACGATTTCCGAAGGATCCTTGTTGGCCTTCATAAGGGCTTCCGCCTCTGCCGCTGCGTCTTCCTCCGACCACTCTATTGGCACTGGCAGGCGGGTTAGAGCACGTTTTAGCACCTCATCTACAGTCTCTACTGGGACGATCTCCAGGTCGTTTTTCACGTTGTCTGGAATGTCAGCAAGATCCTTTTCATTGTCTTTAGGTATAAGGACGGTTTTGATGCCTCCACGAAGCGCGGCAAGAAGTTTTTCCTTCAGGCCACCAATCGGCAGCACCCGGCCACGCAGAGTTATCTCTCCAGTCATCGCCACATCTGCCCTGATGGGGATCCCAGACAAAGCGGAAATAATTGATGTGCACATGGCAACGCCTGCCGATGGACCATCTTTTGGTGTTGCGCCTTCAGGCACGTGCACGTGAATGTCAAGTTTATTGAATTCTGTCGGTTTTATTCCATAACGAAGGAGCCGTGATCTCAGAAAACTCCGCGCAGCCTGCACAGATTCTTGCATCACGTCGCCTAACTTTCCGGTATTGGCAACGTTACCTTTACCGGGCATGACAACGGCTTCGATAGTTAACAATTCGCCGCCTACTTCAGTCCATGCAAGGCCGGTAACTACACCGACCAAATCTTCCATCTCGGCTTTTCCAAAGCGGAATTTCTTGATCCCTGCATATTTATCCAGGTTCCGCCGAGTTACTCGAATACCTTTCTTGTTGCTGGCAACAATTTCACGAACGGCTTTCCGTGTGAGATTTGCAATTTCGCGCTCTAGGTTTCTCACACCTGCTTCGCGGGTGTAGTACCGGACAAGGTCTCGGAGCGCGTCGTCTGTGATCGACCACTCTCCTTTTTTAAGGCCATTATTCTTAACCTGCTTCTCGATCAAGTGGCGTTTGGCAATCTCAATCTTTTCGTCCTCTGTGTAGCCAGGGATCCGTATGATTTCCATACGATCAAGCAGAGGTTGAGGCATGTTCAGTGAGTTCGAAGTGGTGACAAACATCACATCCGACAGGTCATAATCAACTTCTAAGTAGTGGTCAGCAAAAGTACTGTTTTGCTCCGGATCCAATACCTCCAAGAGAGCCGATGAGGGATCACCTCGCCAGTCAGCACCGAGCTTATCGATCTCATCCAGAAGAAAGAGAGGATTAGAAGATTTTGCTTTCTTCATTCCCTGAATGATTTTACCAGGCATGGAGCCAATATAGGTTCGCCTGTGGCCTCTAATTTCCGCTTCATCTCGAACACCACCGAGTGACATTCTGACAAATTGTCTGCCAGTCGCCCTTGCTATCGAACGCCCTAGTGAGGTTTTTCCGACACCTGGTGGGCCAACAAGACAAAGGATGGGGCCTTTTACTTTTTTGGTTCGTGTTTGAACTGCAAGATACTCAAGAATGCGTTCTTTCACTTTGTCGAGGCCGAAGTGATCCTCATTTAGAACTTCTTCTGCGCCGTTTAAGTCGCGTTTTACGCGCGAGGGCTTTTTCCATGGTATGGACGCAAGCCAGTCCAAGTAATTACGAACCACGGTCGCTTCGGCAGACATTGGAGCCATATTCCGAAGCTTTTTGAGTTCTGCTCCTACCTTTTCTTTAGCCTCTTTGGAAAGTTTAATTTTCTTGAGTCGATCTTCGAGCTCTTGAACTTCGTCTTTACCGTCTTCACCATCTCCAAGTTCACGCTGGATCGCCTTCATTTGCTCATTCAGGTAATACTCTCGCTGGCTGCGCTCCATTTGACGCTTTACTCGGCCGCGGATGCGTTTTTCAACCTCTAGAACATCAATTTCACCTTCCATGAATGCGAAAACACGCTCGAGCCGTTCTTTTACGCCGTCGGTTTCAAGAAGTTGCTGCTTTTCGGGAATTTTAAGTGCGAGGTGTGCAGCAATTGTATCCGCTAGTTTGGATGGTTCTTCGATTTGGTTGACCGATACTAAGACTTCTGGTGGGATTTTTTTATTCAGCTTCACATAGCTCTCGAACTGCGCGACTACAGTTCGAGCAAGAGCCTTTAATTCTGGTGTAGCTGTGTCGTCCTCTGACAGAATTTCTGCCTCTGCTTCTACAAACTCTGATTGACCCGTGAACGAGGTAATTCGGGCGCGTTCTCCTCCTTCGACAAGCACCTTCACCGTGCCATCGGGTAGCTTCAAAAGTTGCAAGATAGATCCAACGGTGCCTACAGCAAAAATATCATCAGGGCCTGGGTCATCGACTCCCGCATCATGCTGTGCGGCTAGGAGAATTCGGCCATCACCATTGGTGACTTCTTCCAGTGCACGGACAGATTTTTCACGTCCTACAAAAAGAGGAACAATCATGTGAGGGAACACCACAATGTCCCGCAGCGGCAGCACTGGGAATGTGTTGGTACCTGTCATAACTGGTGTTCTCCAAATTTCGGACAGCAGAAACAGTACAACTAACGAGTCTGCCGATTTAACCTATAGAATTGGCCTCGCGGTGCCCAAATTCAAGGGGATAAAGCGACGTTAGGCGGAAGTTATGCCGATAAAATCAATCTTAAGTTGAAGCGTAACAGAACTCTGAGCCCAGTTGGGCTTCCTAAGAGGCCATTTCTGGCGCGGCAGACGAGTCTTCCTTTTTGTCTGCATAGGCATAAAGCGGTTGTGCGCGGCCTTCGACCACTTCCCGATTTACAATCGCTTCGTCTACTCCGTCCATGCTGGGTAAATCAAACATAGATTCAAGCAGAATTTCTTCCATAATTGAGCGCAGCCCGCGAGCACCTGTCTTGCGGGCAATTGCCCTTTCGGCTACCGCCTCTAGGGCGTCATCCGTAAAGGTGAGCTTCACGTCTTCCATGTCAAAAAGACGTTGGTACTGTTTGATTAATGCATTTTTGGGCTTGGTAAGGATTTCCATAAGTGCATCAACATCAAGATCACCTAGCGTAGCGATAACTGGCAGGCGACCTACGAATTCTGGTATCAAACCAAACTTCAAAAGGTCCTCTGGCTCCACCTCTGCCAAGACATCTCCCTGACGCCTTTCGTCGGGTGAGCGCACATCTGCACCAAATCCAATAGCCGTTCCCTTGCCTCGGGCAGAGATGATCCTTTCTAGGCCAGCAAACGCACCACCAACGATAAAAAGGATGTTTGTCGTGTCGACCTGTAGGAACTCTTGCTGAGGATGTTTGCGTCCTCCTTGAGGGGGCACTGAAGCAATTGTGCCTTCCATGATTTTCAGAAGTGCTTGCTGAACACCTTCGCCAGAGACATCCCGAGTAATGGATGGGTTGTCAGATTTTCGGCTAATTTTGTCTACTTCGTCGATGTAAACAATTCCCCTTTGGGCTCGCTCGACGTTGTAATCAGCTGACTGAAGAAGGCGTAGGATGATGTTTTCAACATCTTCCCCTACGTACCCTGCCTCTGTAAGCGTTGTAGCATCCGCCATAGTGAAGGGAACGTCTAAAATTCTCGCAAGTGTTTGCGCTAAAAGCGTTTTACCTGATCCAGTTGGCCCAATAAGCAATAAGTTAGATTTCGCGATCTCAATATCGCCGGACTTTGCGCCGTGATTCAGCCTTTTGTAGTGATTATGCACTGCAACTGATAGGATACGTTTTGCTCGATCCTGGCCGATCACATAGTCATTTAGGACATTGCAAATTTCTTGAGGTGTAGGAACACCATCACTGGATTTAACAAGGCTACTTTTATGCTCTTCACGGATAATATCCATGCAGAGCTCGACGCATTCATCACAAATAAAAACAGTTGGACCCGCAATAAGCTTTCGCACTTCATGCTGGCTCTTTCCGCAGAAAGAGCAATAAAGCGTGTTTTTTGAGTCGGAGCTAGAATTCTTGCTCATCCGCTTTCCTATATGCAACGCAGCGTCGCTTGTTAACCTTAGACGCTTGATTCACCTGTGTAAAACATCGATAGGATGTTTTTTTGGGTGTAAATAGCTCAAAACGGGTAAAAACCAGTAACCCGTTATTTAAACGACAAGTTGGCTCGATGCCTCTGTAGACCTAATTATTAGCGCCCTACTTGTCAGGCTCAGCCGCAGGGCGCTCCTGCACTACCTCGTCAACAATGCCAAAGTCTTTCGCTTCCTCAGCCGACATAAAGCGATCTCGCTCTAGAGCGTCTTCGACGGTTTTTAGGTCTTGGCCACAGTGCTTAACGTAAATTTCGTTAAGTCTTTGGCGAAGGCTAAGTATTTCCCGAGCGTGTATTTCGATGTCGGTAGCTTGTCCCTGAAAGCCACCCGAGGGTTGATGCACCATGATTCGAGAATTGGGCAGGCAAAACCTCTTGCCCGGGGCTCCTGCCGCCATCAAAAGAGATCCCATAGACGCCGCCTGACCAATACACAGAGTTGCGACAGGCGCGCGGATGTACTGCATGGTGTCGTAAATCGCGAGCCCAGCTGTCACAACGCCGCCTGGTGAGTTGATATAGAAGCTAATCTCTTTGTCAGGGTTCTCAGCTTCCAGAAATAAAAGCTGAGCACAAATCAGCGAAGAGACTTCGTCGTAGACCGGCCCAGTTAGAAAGATGATTCGTTCCTTGAGCAGCCGGGAATAAATATCGAACGCGCGTTCCCCGCGGTTAGTCTGCTCTACGACCATTGGGACAAGAGCATTCATCGTGGTCTCACCCGCAGCAATAGGGCGACGGAAGGGATCAAAAGAAGTCATTACGGGCTCTTTCGCTCTTCTAACGGTAGACGAAAATTCGCCCACTCCAATTATTTACTAAAAGATGTGGCGCTCGCAACCATGAACGTCAAGCGTCGCCTGACTTCTCTTCGTTCGCGCCCGTTTCCATCAGTTCTTCTGGTGTTGCTGAGCGTTTTTCTACTTTGGCAAGCTCCAGGATAAAATCTACCACCTTATCCTCAAGGATGGGCGCCTGCACTTGGCCAAGCGCCTGAGGATTTTTTTGATAGTACTCGTAAACGAGCTGCTCCTGACCAGGGAAGTTTGCCGCCTGAGCACGAATTGCCTGACCTATGTCCTGCTCTGTGATGGCGATGCTATTTTGCTTACCTATCTCTGCCAACAACAAACCAAGACGAACACGGCGCATCGCTATTTTGCGATATTCAGCTTCCAGTTCTTCGTCAGTTTTGCCTTCGCGAATCTCTTCAGCCCTATCACCTTCGAGCTGCTGCTTAACTTCACCCCAAATTTGATCAAACTCGCGCTCAACTAGCGTGGGAGGCGCTTCAAATTCATGGCCTTCGTCAAGCTTGTCGAACAATTCTTGCTTGATACGTGCCCTGGCTGCTTGGTTGTAGCTACCAGTAATACGCTCGGCAATCTGTGCTTTCAGAGCCTTTAAATCGTCCATGCCAACTTTCTTGGCCAATTCGTCGTCGATTTTGGCGTCGGTTTTCACTTTGAGGGCAGTGAGCTTAACGGCGAATACCGCATCTTTTCCAGCCAAATTCTCAGCGCCGTAATCGTCAGGGAACTTAACGTTGACATCTTTTTCTTCGCCTGCTGAGACCCCTACAAGTTGGTCTTCAAAGCCAGGGATGAACGCGCCTGCACCTAACTCTAAGTGGTAGCCTTCTGCAGATCCGCCCGCAAACTCTTCACCGTCAACCTTACCAACAAAATCAATGACAACAACATCACCGTTCTGCGCTGGGCGAGCTTCCTCTAAGTCAGTCGTTTCACGCATAGCTTCCGCAAAGCGTTCTAACTCGGACTGCACGTCTTCATCCTTTGCTGGGACCTCGAGCTGGACGAGCTCTAAGGAGGCAAAGTCCATTGTCTTTATCTCAGGTAGAATCTCTGACTTCACGGTGAATGAAAGGTCTTCACCGTCCTTGTATTCGCCAAAATCCAGTTCTGGTTCAAACGCTGGGGTTAGACTGCGATCATCAAAGGCCGAAGCCAAACCTTCCCGAACAATCTTATCAATGGCCTCGCCTAAAACGGCCTTTCCAAACCGTTGACGAAGAATTTTTACCGGTGTCTTGCCTGGACGGAAGCCATGCAAATTGACCTGAGGTGCCATCTCAACGAGACGTTCTTCTACCGCAGAGTCAATTTCTCCTGCGGTGATAACCATTTGAAACTCGCGCTTCAAACCTTCGGAAAGCGTTTCCGTAACCTGCATCGTACTTGCATCCGCCGTCTTAAGTGAAACTTACCATAAATGGTGCGGGCGAAGGGACTTGAACCCCCACGACCGATGGCCACCAGAACCTAAATCTGGCGCGTCTACCAATTCCGCCACGCCCGCCCGAGCAATACATAAGCACAGCCCGAACGCGGCCTTCTATAGCATTCTGCGCGCGGTTGGAAGTCCCTTTGGTCGAAGATCTCAGAGTTTGCTGTTTAATTACTTTCAGCACGGATAGCTGCAAGTGCTTCAGGCGTGTCGATATCGCGCAGAATTGCAGGATCTGACATCTCTACTTCTGCCACGGAATCTTCGTTCATTCCAATAAGATGCTTTGCGCCCACATCGCCTCTGAGATCTGACATCTCCTTAACAAAGTGTCGTGCCCAAAGTACAGGATTACCGCGCTTGCCTTCATGGGTTGGCACGCAGATAGCGCGTCCTTCAAGAGGATTGAATGCAGCTATCAATCGATCAACATGCCTAGCCGTCACTTGTGGCATGTCGCCAAGCAACACGATTAGAGCGTCCGCTTCCTCGGGCATTACATCGGCAGCGGTTTTAAGGGATGTTGAAAGACCCGCGTCGTAATTGGGGTTTAACACAAAACTCACATTAAAATTGGCCAGCGCTTTTTTTACCTGTTCTGCCTGATGCCCAACAACAACCGTGACAGAGGTTGTGTCTGCCGCAAGAGCAGTTTCGACAGCGTGCACGACCATCGCTTTTCCGTTGACGACCTCTAGAAGCTTGTTTTCAGCCCCCATTCGTCGAGACTGTCCAGCTGCGAGAACAACTGCGGCAACCTTTGATGCTTTCTGCACCTGAGTTCTGTCGCGCGTGGCTTCTTCACGTGGCAGTGGGCGGGCTCCAATCTCTGCAAGGAGGCCTCCAACCCCCATTCCCTGGACGTCGGATGGCGTAAGCGGAATGTTGGCGGCGATTCGCTGTAGCGCCCAATCAAAGCCGTTCAATTTAGGAGACCGCGCACAACCTGGTAATCCAATTACTGGCTTGCCTGTTAGCGTGCCAAATAGAATCAAATTTCCAGGGTCAACAGGCATTCCGAAGTGGAGGACTTGACCGCCTGCGTCTTCGATTCCTCTAGGAAGGGCGTCAGCTCGATCGCATATTGCTGAAGCACCGGCGATA
>Ga0222714_10003019_pt1 | contig 17433 bp, 10 predicted proteins | sample C33_3DmetaG_FD_165048 | JGI IMG/M metagenome (GOLD analysis project Ga0222714, IMG submission 165048) | Estuarine water microbial communities from San Francisco Bay, California, United States - C33_3D | ecosystem: Environmental > Aquatic > Marine > Unclassified | place: USA: California...
CAACGGGCAAAGCCACTCAGTGGAATTGGGGATTTGAGCAGATTTGGAACCAAATATCCTCTCAGGCTTCAGCGATTGATCTAAGAGACCGGTCAGAGGTGCCAGAGATTTCTAGATACCCCGATGGGGCCATATGGAATGCCTCAGCACTCTATGTCAGCCAACAAAGACAATGGAGCCCTGGCTGGCATTCAACGGTAGGTTTGCGCTACTCCAGTGTGTATTCTAAAGCGACTTTTGATCCAAGATGGGATGCGTTTGAATTTGGCGCCGTTTCGTTCAAGGCCACCGCGCTCACAGGACAGCTTGGGACAACCTTTCAGCCAAACAACCACCAAAAATGGAGCGCGAATATCTCTCGAGGATTTAGAGCCCCCAACATCGATGATTACGCCAAGATTTTCGATCCCGACGCCCTTTTTGTAGTGGTCCCTAATCCGAAACTAAAACCGGAATACGCCACGGGTTTTGATCTCGGTGTACAACAGAGCTGGGGGTCTGATTGGCTTGTGCGCGTTACCGGGTTTTACACCCGAATGGAGCAGGCGATGATTCGTCAGTGGAACTCCTCTTCCACGGAAGTGATTTATCAAGGGGAGAAGTTTTTGGAGCAGCGCTTGGAAAATATTGACCTCGCCTATTACTATGGATTGGAGGCCAGTATGGATTGGCAGATAGATACTCGATGGAGCGCACAAGCACAGTACAGTACGGCCACTGGAGGAGAGCGTCAAGAGGGAGGAGCACTCACCAGGGGCAGGCACATTCCCCCTAGTTTTGGGCAGATGCGACTAGGGTACGCGCACCAGCAGTGGAACGCTTCCATTGTTTGGGATGTTCAAGGGGAAATCAGTGCGTCAAGGCTCCCTGAGAGCGAGGTTTCCAAGTCGTACATCTACGCTTTGGACCAACAGGGCTTACCCTACAGCCCTTCCTGGTCAACATGGGGATTAAGGCTGGCCCATCAGTGGAATGACCACCTCACCTTAGGGTGTAGTTTGGAGAATGTAACCAACCGTCGCTACCGGACGTATTCTTCCGGTATCAGCGCCCCAGGAAGGAATCTTTTGCTGCGGTTGGGTATGCGCATTTAGCGCCTGTATGTCGGTGGAAATGTGTATTTTTGGCCTTTTCTATACCCAGAATACACGACCATGAAATTTGCAGCATACAAGGGATTGGACCTGGCCCAAACCGCCCGTGATCAAAGGGCAGTATGGGAGGCTGAAGGCTTATTCCAGAAGAGCGTCGATCAGCGTGAGGGAGCCCCTTCCTACGTTTTTTTTGAAGGACCTCCTTCCGCCAACGGCATGCCAGGCATTCACCACGTGATGGCCCGAACCATTAAAGATATTTTTCCGAGGTACAAAACCATGAAGGGGTACCAAGTTTTGCGCAAAGCGGGCTGGGATACCCACGGTTTACCCATTGAATTGGGTGTTGAAAAGGAGTTGGGGATTACTAAAGAAGATATCGGCACCAAGATTTCAGTGACCGAATACAACGAGGCTTGTCGCAAAGCGGTAATGCGCTACACCGATGTGTGGAATGAGTTGACCCAACAAGTGGGGTATTGGGTGGATATGGATCACCCTTACGTGACCTATGAGCCCAAGTACATGGAGTCGGTGTGGTGGCTGTTAAAGCAGATTTACGAAAAAGGCTTGATGTACAAAGGGTACACCATTCAGCCGTATTCGCCTAAGGCCGGGACGGGATTGAGTTCCCACGAGCTCAACCAGCCAGGCACCTACCAAGACGTGACGGATACCACGATCACCGCTATGTTTGAGGTGTTGCCTCAAGGCCTGCCACAAGGTTTAGCAGGGATTGAGGAATTGTACGTATTGGCCTGGACCACAACACCTTGGACGCTTCCCAGCAATACGGCGCTGACCGTGGGACCCAAAATAAAATATGCGGTGGTGCACACGTACAACCAATACACGTTTGCCCCCATGGCCGTGATTTTGGCGGAGCCACTCATCGCCAAGCAGTTTACCGGCAAATACGTTCAGGTGGAACAACACGAAGCGCTTGCAGCGTACACCGCCAACGAACCAAAAATCCCATATTGGGTGGGCGACACATTCTTGGGCACAGAGCTGGTGGGTATCCGCTATGCTCAGTTAATCCCAGGCGTGTTGCCATTTGACCATCCAGAAAACGCTTTTCGCGTGATTTCAGGCGACTTCGTCACCACAGAAGACGGAACGGGTATTGTGCATACCGCGCCTACTTTTGGAGCGGATGACGCCTTGGTGTCCAAACAAGCGGTCCCAGAAATTCCTCCTATGTTGGTCCAGGATGAGCACGGACAGCTGGTGCCTTTGGTCGATCTTCAAGGGCGTTTTCGTCCGGAGGTGGGCTTGGGGCTCGCAGGCAAATACGTCAAAAACGCCTATTACCCCGAGGGTGAGGCCCCTGAACAGTCCGTAGACGTGGAAATAGCGATTGCCTTAAAAACCCAAAACAGGGCTTTTAAAGTGGAAAAATATGTCCACTCGTACCCCAATTGCTGGCGTACCGACAAACCGATTTTATATTATCCCCTAGACTCTTGGTTTATCAAGGCGACTCAGGTGCGTGAGCGCATGCATGCGCTCAACCAAACCATCAACTGGAAACCCAAGGCCACTGGTGAGGGACGATTTGGTCATTGGCTAGCCAACGCCAACGACTGGAACCTTTCCAGATCGAGGTACTGGGGGATCCCTTTGCCGATTTGGCGTACCGCTGACGGAGCACATGAGTGCATCATCGGCTCTGTGGCTGAACTGATCGAAGCCACGAATCATTCGGTGGAGTTGGGCTTGATGGAAAAAAATATCTACGGAGACTTTATCCCTGGGGATTACTCCGAGGAGAACTACGCTAAACTAGATCTACACAAAAACTTTGTGGATCAAATTGTCTTGGCGGCCCCCGATGGACGTCCGATGTACCGTGAGGCCGACTTGATCGATGTTTGGTTTGATTCAGGCTCCATGCCCTATGCTCAGTGGCACTATCCTTTTGAAAACAAAGAGTTAATCGACAACAACGATCAATTCCCAGCGGATTTCATCGCGGAAGGCGTAGACCAAACCAGGGGTTGGTTTTACACGTTACACGCGATTGCCACCATGGTTTTTGACAGTGTAGCCTACAAAAACGTCGTGTCCAATGGCATGGTGCTGGACAAAGACGGAAAGAAAATGTCCAAGCGTTTGGGCAATGCGATCGACCCCTTTGAGATCATCAACGAACACGGACCAGACGCGACAAGATGGTATATGATTGCTAACGCTAATCCCTGGGACAACCTCAAGTTCGATCCTGAAGGAGTGGCAGAGGTGAAGCGCAAGTTCTTTGGCACGTTGTACAATACGTACTCATTTTTGACCTTGTATGCCAATGTAGATCAGTGGACCAACCAAGAGGATCAGATCCCGGTCGGGGAACGGCCAGAAATTGACCGTTGGATCCTTTCTGAATTGCATTCTTTGGTACAGACCGTAGATCAAGCCTATGGCGAATACGAACCTACACGCGCAGCGCGCGCGATCAGTGATTTTGTTCAAGAGCACTTGAGCAACTGGTATGTGCGTTTGTGCCGCAGAAGATTCTGGAAGTCTTCCTATGGGACGGACAAAATCGCAGCTTACCAGACCCTTTACCAGTGTTTGGAAACCGTTGCCCTGATTTCAGCGCCTATTGCTCCCTTTTATATGGATCAGTTGTACCGTGATTTAACCTCAATTGCCCGCAGTGAGGCCCCCTCCAGCGTGCATCTAGCGTTATTTCCCGTCGCGGATTCTGCCTTGATTGATCAAGCGTTGGAGCAGAAAATGGAACTCGCACAAAAACTGTGTTCGCTGACACTATCGATCCGCCAAAAGGAAAAAATCAAGGTGCGTCAACCCCTACAGCGCTTGATGGTTCCGGTACAGAACGATGCTGATCGCGCCCGAATAGAGGCTATTGCTGATTTGGTGAAGGCGGAAGTCAACGTCAAAGAACTGGTCATGGTTACTGATGAGGATGGCATTTTGGTCAAGCAGATCAAAGCTAACTTTAAAACACTAGGGCCTAAATTTGGGCAAGACATGAAGGCGATCGCCGCAGCGATCGCCTCAATGGACGCTTCAGGCATCAGCCACATCGAAAAACACGGCACCTTTGATTTGGATTTAGGAAACAAGACCATCACCATTTCAGAAGAAGATGTATTGATTGCGGCTCAAGACATTGAAGGTTGGTTGGTCGCCTCTGAAGGCGGGCAGACCGTGGCCTTGGATATCACGTTAAATCAAGATTTGGTCGCCGAGGGGATCACCCGAGAAATGGTCAATCGCATACAGAACTTGCGCAAAGACAGCGGATTAGCGGTTACAGACCACATAGTCGTGCGGATTTTGAAGGACGGTATTGTGGAAATGGCAATTAATGCTAACTTAGCCTATCTCATGAATGAGACCCTTGCCAAGGAGGTGATTTTTGAAGACCAAATGGCTGACGGAACACTCATTGCATTTGACGACGTACAGACCCAAATTTCGATACAATTAAGCCGATAGCTATGGAAGACAATAACACCGTTCGATATTCAGATAAAGACTTAGCCGAGTTCAAAGCGTTGATTCAGGAAAAAATTGTTGTGGCCCAAGAGCATTTACAGCTGTTGAGGTCTGCCTATATGAATGATTTAAACAATGGAACCGATGATACTTCTCCTACCTTTAAGGCCTTTGAAGAGGGTTCTGAAACCATGAGTAAAGAGGCCAATACCCAGCTCGCCATCCGTCAGGAGAAGTTTATTCGCGATTTGAAAAACGCTTTGTTGCGCATTGAAAATAAAACATACGGCGTGTGCCGTGTTACCGGAAAATTGATTTCTAAAGAGCGCCTTAAGTTAGTTCCTCACGCTACGTTGAGCATTGAGGCCAAAAACATGCAGAAGTAATTTGTTCTCTTTTTGTACCCCGCTTCAGCATTAATCACGGACATGTATTACATAAGGGCGCGCCGCAGGCGCGCCCTTTTTGTTTTTGCGTTGATTCTGTCCGGGATTTTCCTGACGAACGCTCAAGTTCGGGTCGAAAAAAAGATAGAAAACCCTACACTGACCCGGGTGCAAATCGATGCAGCAGCGCTGTATTTATTGGATATAGAAACGGCGCCAGGCAGTCAAATGTTTCTGGAGGGAAGATTTGATGGCGAATACAGCACGAATCAATGGGTACAAGTTCAAGAGGTTGCACCTCATGTCTTGCTGATCCGCCCAAGCTTTCAACCGTTTTTCTCGCTTCCCAACGATAAATTGAGCGCCCACAAGGTCGTTTCGGCTTCGATGCATCTGGTTTTCCCTGAAGGTATGGATGTTGAAATTTTAGGGGCTGATGGCAAAGTTCAAGCGCGTGGAACCTACAAGAACCTGGTCATTGTGACCGGGTCCGGTGCGGTGGACCTCGTCCAAACCAAGGGGTTGGTCGAGGTGAACACCACTTCCGGCCCCATCCGCGTCACCCATTCAGGCATGAGGCTAACTGCAGAATCCGTCTATGGGAAAGTACTGGGTCCCCCCTTGCCTCTGGGTTCTGGAAATACCCAGGCCAAGATACACAGCCAAACGGGTGACATCACTAGGGTGTGGAAGCCCGAATAATATGTATTTTTGCCAAGCCTATGAATACAAGAACCGTACCCCTACTTATTTTCTTGGTCCTATTTTTGGACCAAGCCGTTAAGTTTTATATCAAAACCAATTTTGTACTTGGAGAGTCCATCGATGTTTTCTCTTGGTTTCATATCGTTTTCATTGAAAATGAAGGAGCAGCTTGGGGGGCCAAACTCAGCGATTTATTGCCTATATCTGACCGAACTGGCAAGCTAGCGCTTACTTTATTTCGCATTGTCGCCATTGGAGGGATCAGTTATTGGACCTATAGTTCACTCAAAAAAGGCGCTAATTCCTGGCTGCTCACCGCTCAGAGCTTGATTCTCGCTGGAGCCCTTGGAAATATCATCGACTCCGTGTTTTACGGGCTTTTATTTACCGATTCTTGGGGTCAAATCGCTCAGTTTTTACCTCCCGTTGGCTACGAGGGATTCTTCCATGGCAAAGTAGTCGATATGATTTACTTTCCATTGATTGACACTACATGGCCCGAGTGGGTTCCCCTCAAAGGCGGGTCGCCCTTTCGATTCTTTGACGCGGTGTTCAACATAGCGGATGTGTCCATCAGCACCGGTGTAGGAATTCTGCTGGTTTTTGGATCAAAAGCATTCCCCAAGGAGGTAGAAAACAATCCAGAATCGGCTCAACAACAACCTAGTTAAATCGGTATATTTTTTTGGGCGTCAAGCAGTAGTCCAAGGGAATGTCTGTTGGAAAAACCTCGTCAAAGTCAGATTCCGCCTCAAAAAATGAAAGCCCGATTTTGATGACTTCAGGGGCGCATTGGCCTAAAAAACCATCGTACATCCCTTTTCCATACCCCACTCTATGGCCGCGCTGATCAAAAGCCAGCAAGGGCACAAAAACCACTTCGAGCTGTGTGGGTTGGACCTCAATCCCAGAGACAGGCTCTGGAATGCCCCAGTCATTGATCGCCAAAAGGGTGCTGTCCTGAAGCAAGTAATGTTTTAATGTGCCCTCCACTACTTTGGGGAGTACCACGGATTTGTCCCGGCCCATCAAGAGAGGCATCAAGGCGGTGGTGTCCACCTCATTGTTGGCTTCAATGGGCATAAATAAATGAAAGTAATCGGCATCCCATATGGGTAACTCCAGGGCTTTTGTCGCTATGGCCAAACTCATCTGCTCAACTTCCTCTAGTGCTAGTGATTTCCTGAGGTGTAGGTACTTTGATCGAAGTTCTTTTTTTGTCGCCATAAATACGGGTGCAAGGGTCAATAAAATTACCTTTTTTGTCGTTTAGCTCGGTCCCATGCCCTCAAATTAGGTAATTTTATACCCATGACACCTCCATTGATCGCCATACAAGTTCAGTCCCTTCCCGAGTCCCCTGGGGTGTATCAGTACTATGACGAAAAGGATACTATTCTGTATATCGGCAAGGCGATCAATCTAAAAAAAAGAGTCTCTTCTTACTTTAACAAGAATCAAGACAATGCCAAGACCCGCGTATTGGTCTCAAAGATACGCCGCATTGCCCATATGGTTGTTCCTACCGAAACCGACGCACTGCTGCTCGAGAACAATCTGATTAAAAAATACAGACCTCGTTACAATGTATTGCTCAAAGACGACAAGACATTTCCTTGGATTTGCCTCAAGAAAGAAGCGTACCCCAGAGTGATGACTACCCGCAAAGTGATTCGGGACGGTTCTCAGTACTTTGGTCCCTACACCAACACCAAGATGATGTACGTATTGTTGGACCTCATCAAGTCACTGTATCCCTTGAGGTCGTGTACCCTTGATTTGTCCGCGGATAAAGTGGCTATGGGCAAATACACCCCCTGTCTTGAATACCATATAGGAAATTGTAAAGCTCCTTGTGTAGGCAAACAAACGCCCGAGGATTACGCCCAAGATATTCTGGCGGTTACCGCCTTGCTAAAGGGGCGTCTCAAAGAGGCGGTGGGTCACATGAAATTAAAGATGAAGCTGGCCGCGGAGGCATTGGCCTTCGAGGAGGCTCAGAAATACAAAGAGCGCCTGGATTTGTTGTCTGGATACCAATCCAGGGCGACAGTGGTCAGTCCAAACATTACCCATGTCGATGTCTACAGTATTTTTTCCGACCAAACCCATGGTTACGTGAACTACATGGAAATTGCTCACGGCGCCATCATTAGAACCCATACCCTGGAACTCAAGAAAAGAATGGAGGAATCTGATGAAATACTGCTTGAAATGGCCATCGTAGCCATCAGAGAGCGTTTTCAATCAGCCGCTAAAACGCTGGTACTTCCGTTCAAGGTGTTGGTGCCTGCTGGGTTACGCGTTGAGGTGCCTCAATTGGGAGACAAGAAAAAATTATTGGACTTATCGCTGCGCAACGCCAAACACTATCGACAAGATCAACTCGCCCAACTCAAGGTTATTGATCCACAAAGCCACAGCGATCGCATCTTGGCCCAGTTACAGAAAGATCTTAGATTGCCTAACCTGCCTGTCCACATCGAGTGCTTTGACAATTCAAACATTCAAGGCACCAATCCAGTGGCTGCTTGTGTAGTCTTCCAGCATGCGAAACCAGCTAAGTCTCAATACCGCCATTTTCATATCAAAACAGTGGAAGGCCCCGACGATTTTGCTTCCATGCGTGAGGTAGTCACCAGAAGGTATCGCCGGATGATAGAGGAAGGATCCTCCTTACCACAGTTGGTGGTGATAGATGGGGGAAAAGGCCAGCTCAGCGCAGCTTTAGACGCATTTGACAGCTTGGGTATTCGCGGTAAGATAGCCATCATCGGAATTGCTAAACGCCTGGAGGAGATCTATTTCCCGGGCGATTCAGTGCCGATTTACCTGGATAAAAGATCTACGTCTCTGAAGCTTATCCAACAGCTGCGCAATGAAGCCCACCGTTTTGGCATCACGTTCCACCGACAATTGAGGTCCAATGCCGCTTTGGGAAATCGACTAGAAACCTTGTCAGGAATTGGCGCTAAGACAGCTGAAAAGCTGCTGACCGAATTTAAATCAGTCAAACGCGTAGAGGAGGCTTCTCTTCAAGCCCTCGCGGATTGTGTAGGCATGGCCAAGGCTCAGTTGATCTACGAACAACTCAAAACGCCCGCTGATGCATAAATCGGTCCAGCGCTTCGCCCAGTTATTCATCGCGACCCTAACAATCGGGATACTCTGCACCTTACAGGAAATCAGCGCCCAAACTCAAAAAGCACCTCGCGATTTAGTTGTTCAGTTAGATTCGTTTAAAGCGGCGGGGCACCAACCAAAAATAGGCCTGGTGCTCAGCGGAGGTGGCGCCAAAGGATATGCCCATATCGGCGTGTTGAAAGTATTGGATCAATACGGGATCCAAGTAGATTACATCGCAGGAACGAGTATGGGCGCCATGGTAGGCAGTCTCTATGCCTCGGGATACTCCGGTCTTCAGATTGATTCTATCCTAAATGCTATGGATATTAACGAGGTGGTGTACGACGCACTTCCCAGGTCAGCTAGATCTTTCTACGACAAAGAAGACGAGGCCCGTTATGCGGTTACTTTACCCTTTGACCGCTGGAAGCTCAGTTTTCCTCAGGCAATTTCTGGGGGACAAAAAATGTATAATGCTTTGTCTCGATTGCTGTTGCATGTGAGCCAAACGGATTCATTTGCCGAGCTACCCATTCCTTTTCTCTGTATGGCTACTGAGCTTTCTTCGGGCCAAGTCGCTGAGTTGACTCAAGGATATCTCCCCGATGCGGTGATGGCCAGCGGGGCATTGCCTTCTTTGTTTTCCCCAGTGCGCATCGATGACAAGACGTATGTAGATGGGGGCGTTTACGACAATTACCCAGTTGAAGCACTCAGGGCCAAAGGGGTGGATTTTGTGATTGGCGTGGATGTGCAGGATACCCTGAGAACAGCGGATGACCTGACCTCGGCCACGGCGATACTCAACCAAATCAACAACTACCGTTCAGTGCGCGCTATGAAGGTAAAATCGGGCTTGACCGATATTTATATCAAGCCTGTACTCGAAGACATAGGAGTTGTCGATTTTTCCAAAATGCCCTATACCATTGCTCAAGGTAGTATAGCTGCAGCACAATACAGTGACATTTGGACTCGCTTGTCCGAGACCAATCCTAAAAAGATAACCACCTCAAGCAATGCCCCAGCGGTCCCAGAACTCAAGTTGGCTTCTATTGATGTGGAGGGATTGAAAAACTATTCATTGCCATACGTATTGGGTAAATTAAATCTACCCATAGGGGTTTCCATGAGTTTTGCGTCTCTTGAGGCTGCGCTGGATCGTCTTTCAGCTACAGGAAATTTTGCGACTTTGCGCTACCGGATAAAAGGGGCGCATCAATCGGCTTCATTAATCTTACTGTTGACGGAAAATCCCGTAAAGCAAACCATTAGTTTTTCTCCTCACTACGATGCGTTAATGCGCAATGGTTTGTTGGTCAACCTGACGCAAAAAGGTGTGTTGGCTCAGGATGATGTATGGGCCATTGATTTAATCATCGGAGAACGCTTGCGCTATAAAGCTGATTATTATATCGACAGAGGAGCTCAGATGACCTATGGACTGGGACAGCATTACTACCACGTTCAGCAAAGTGTGTCGGGGAATCTACTAGAACAACGCTATCAAAGGCCTGGACTGTCGGTGTTGGGTTCTTTAGGTGTGGAGTTTAAAACGTTGGCCTCTGAAATATACGCTCAGTGGACCCTTAGGGACAAACATTTGCTCAGGCTGGGAGGGTCACATCAGTGGGTTTCTGCCAGAACCAAAACTAATCTGTCCGATTTAGGTCTTGAGGCACGAGAATTTTCCCGCACATCGTTTGAGGATGGCCATCATTTTTCCGCTTTTGGACTTTGGATGCTGGACGATTTAGACGATGCTTTTTTCCCCACCCGAGGCACCTCTTTACAGGCTAAGTACCACTGGTATGTAAAACCCGCTCAGTTTCAAGGCGCCTCAACCCCCTATGGTCGATCTGAGCTCAATCTAGTCCAAGCTATTTCATTGACCAGGTATGCAGCCCTGCAGTTAAGGGCAGGTACTGGTATGCGTTGGGGACAAAATTCAGCCCCTACCTTTGATTTCCTGTTGGGGGGTATGGGCGCCACCTCGATCAATCCTGTGGTGCCTGTGCCGGGCATGGATTTTTTATCCTTCAGCTCACCTAACTACGCTTTGCTGGGCCTCCAAGGTCAGTACGAGACTTCGCAAGGAATGTACCTTCTAGCCGGATATCATTGGGTGCGATTGGGTTCAGATCCCTGGTTAAAGCAAAATCAGGAGCACGCCAATCAAACCATTCAGCGATGGTTTGTGGGTGCGGGAAGGCAGACCATAGTAGGTCCTATTCAGCTTCATTTTGGCGGGCCTATGGGCGTTCGAGATTTATCCCTCTTCTTCTCGATCGGCTTCCCGTTTTAAGCACTTCCATAATGATGTGTTAAATCCATCGTTAAAAGTTGTTAAATATTTTACAGAGGAAAATAGCGGTTGTAGCTTTGTTTTATGAGGGGTGGTTCCCTCAGAACTTTAAGTATTGGTTTTTCATCATTTAAAGTTTGGTTGGTTATTTAAGGAAGGCCCGGTTTTACCGGGCTTTTTTTATACAAGCCCGTTGCTAACTACCTTATTTTTCTATTTTTGTCCTTAACTAGTGCTACATGATCCGTTGGACCGTTCTTATTTTGCTTTTGCTTCCTCTGGGTTTGAGTGCTCAGCAAAGCAGACAATCTTTCCAGCACGGAGAGTGGCTTGAATTCAGGCTTCATTACGGAGTTTTTAACGCCAGTTACGCCACCTTTAAAGTGAGTGAGGAACGGTTTTTAAACAAACCTGTTTACCACGTGGTGGCTCATGGGGAAACCACAGGACTTGCCGCATTATTCTTCAAGGTAGATGACACCTACGAAACCTATTTTACCAAAAAAGATCATGAGCCACTCAAGTTTGTCCGCAAGGTCGACGAAGGGGGGTATACCATGGATCTTGATATTGTCTTTGATCACGCAAGGCGTAGGGCGATATTAACGGACCACAAAAAAAACAAACAGCTGTCTTTTGACACAAAAAAAGGAATCCAAGATCTAGTAAGTGCTTTTTATTATTTGCGCGACCATTACCAGACCAAAGACCTGTATGTCGGCAAGTTTTTGGAGCTAGATATGCTCTACGATGATGACGGTGTGACCCGATTTAAGTTGGAATATTTAGGACGTGAGGTTTTGCGCACTAAGTTTGGCAAAGTATCTTGCCTCAAGTTTCGGCCCTATGTGCAGTCCGATCGGGTATTTAAGGAACAGGAAGCTCTGACGCTTTGGGTATCCGACGACGAAAACAGAATTCCTATTCGAATAAAAGCTGATCTGGTAGTAGGTTCGTTGAGGGCTGACTTAAATCAGTACGCTAAATTGAAACATCCATTTGAAGTAATACACGAATAAATGCGCTTAAAATCTACATTTCTTTATGCCCTTTTGCTGGGGATATTTATTTCTTGTGGAAGCAAAGAAGAAAAGCAACCCGAGATCCCAGAAAAGCCCAAAGACAGTATTTTTTATGGGTTTAACTTCAATCACTTTGAAGTAGTGCGCGACACCGTTCGCGATGGGGATAGTTTTGGAGCCATCATGGCGCAACATCAAGTTGCTTACCCTGAAGTTCATGCGGCTACTCAAAAAGAATACCGAGAAATTTTTGACGTGCGTCGATTAAGGCAGGGACAGCCCTACGTTATCTTAAAGTCTAAGGACAGTATTCAAAAGCCACAGGTCTTTATCTATGAGCGAGATAAAATCAATTTTTCGGTTATTGATTTTAGAAATGAGCTCATAGTCTACAGCGAGCAAAGAGAGATCACTACCCATATGCGTGAAGCTTCTGGCGTGATTAATAGTTCCTTGTCGGAGACTATTTTGGATCAGGGAATGGACTATGATGTCACTCATAATCTGGCCTCTATCTACGCCTGGACAATTGACTTTTTTCAGCTTCAGGAAGGAGATCGCTTTAAGGTGATCTATGAAGAGCGCTTCATCAAGGACAGCACCTATGCAGGTATGGGTCCCATTAAGGCAGCTGTGTTTGAACACGCGGGTAAAACCTACTACGCCTTCCGACATCAAGCAGACAAAGACCAGAATTACGCAGAATACTTTGATGAAAAAGGAAATAACTTAAGAAGGGCTTTTTTGCAGGCACCTGTCAATTTTTCTCGAATTTCTTCGAGATACAACCTGAAGCGAAAAATTGCTTTTTACGGAAACAAGGTACGGCCCCATTTAGGGACGGATTATGCCGCATCAGTAGGGACGCCTATTTTAGCTACGGCCAACGGAAAGGTTATTGAATCGTCATTTACTTCGGCCAATGGTAATTATGTGAAAATCAGACATAACAGTACCTATACTACCCAGTATTTGCACATGAAAAAACAAAATGTGCGCAAAGGCCAATCCGTCAAACAAGGCGATGTGATCGGTTGGATTGGTATGACAGGCAACACCTCAGGCCCGCACGTTTGCTACCGTTTTTGGAAAAATGGCCGCCAAGTAGATCCGCTTAGGGAAAAACTACCGATGTCCAATCCCCTTCCCTCAGGGAAAAAAGAGACCTACCTAGCACAGATTGATTCAATTAAGCAGGCATTAGATCAAATTCAATACTCCGAATAACCATACGACATGAAGTTACCAAGAATTAACCCAACATCAACGGCCGCCTGGAAGGCCTTGGAAGCATATTTTCAAACGCGTCAAGCGGATTGCATATCGGACTTATTTGCCCAAAACCCGAATCGCGTAGCCCAATATACGGCTCAGTGGAACGGGTTCACGTTGGATTACTCCAAAAACAGGCTGGACGATACGGCTAAAAAACTCTTGTTGGAGTTGGCGCAGCAATGTCAGTTAAAGGAAGCCATGCAAGGATATTTTGGAGGTTCCCCCATCAACGAGACGGAATCACGGGCAGTCATGCACACGGCGTTACGCGCTCCAGCATCTGCTGATTCAAAAGTAGAAGGCAGCTCAGTAGCTGCTGAGGTTGAGGCGGTTAAAACCCAAATAAAGAATTTTTGCGACCAGATCATTTCAGGCCAAAAGAAAGGGTTTACCGGGAAGGCATTTACCGACGTGGTCAATATTGGTATAGGCGGCTCCGACCTGGGGCCTGTGATGGCCGTTGAGGCCCTAAAATTTTACCAAAATCACCTAAAAATACATTTTGTCAGCAATGTTGACGGCGACCATGTCTATGAGACCTTAAAGGACCTAAACCCAGAGACCACCTTGTTTGTGGTGGTTTCCAAAACCTTTACCACTCAGGAGACCTTAAGCAACGCTTTGACCATTAAAAAGTGGTTTTTAAGTCACGCTTCCCAAAAAGACATCGCCTTACACTTTGCTGCGGTATCTACCAATACAGCTAAAATTGCTGAGTTTGGCATTGCTCCAGAGCACGTATTTCCGATGTGGGATTGGGTCGGTGGTCGATTTTCATTGTGGAGTGCCGTGGGCTTAACCATCGCGCTATCTGTGGGATATGATCATTTTGAAGCGTTTCTTCAGGGAGCCCATGAAATGGATAGGCACTTTGCTGAAACTCCTTTTGAAGAAAATATTCCAGTGATTATGGCCCTCGTCAGTATCTGGTACAACAATTTTTATGGGGCCGAATCTGAAGCGATTATCCCGTATACCCAATACCTCAGCCGCTTTTCTGCCTACCTTCAGCAAGGGATTATGGAGAGCAACGGCAAATACATCGATCGTTCAGGAGCCCGTGTGAACTACCAAACAGGCACCTTGATTTGGGGCGAACCCGGAACTAACTCTCAGCATGCTTTCTTCCAATTGATGCACCAAGGAACCAAGCTGATACCTACAGATTTCATTGGATTTAAAAAGCCGCTTCACGGCGATATGGACCACCACGACAAGTTGATGTCTAACTTTTTTGCTCAGACGGAAGCATTGTTTGTCGGTAAATCCAAGGCAGAGGTTGAAGCTGAATTTATCGCCAAGGGGGTGGATCTAGACAGCGTGGCTCACATTATTCCCTTTAAGGTTTTTGAAGGAAACAAACCCACCAATACACTGTTGATCGATCAATTGACTCCAGCCACCTTGGGATCTTTGATTGCGGCCTATGAACACAAGATCTTTGTGCAGGGGGTAATCTGGAATATTTTCAGCTACGATCAATGGGGGGTTGAGCTTGGCAAACAACTGGCCAACAGCATTTTATCCGACATTGACGGAAGCACCAACCATCCCCATGATGCCAGCACCCAAGCCCTGTTAAAAGCCTATCAGAACAAATAGCCTTGTTTCATTCACAACAATAGTTAAGTAAAACTTAAATATTTAACATTTGGGTAATCTTCGCAACGGACTTTTTCCGATCTTTGCGCCGTTAAATGGAATAATTAACTTAATTATTAAACATGAAAAAACTTTATTCATTAATAGTAGCCCTTATGGTGTCTGCTATTGCGTTGGCTCAAACCACTGGTAAGGTGGTAGATGCGGACACGAACGAGCCGCTTCCAGGAGCGACCGTATTGGTCAAGGGAACCAAGACTGGTGTAGTGACCGGTTTTGACGGGACCTTTTCGATCGCAGCTGCTTCGGGCGATGTACTCGCAGTATCCTATTTGGGGTATGAGTCTCAAGAGGTTGCTGCAAGCAACAATGTAACGGTTAAGTTACAGTCTTCATTTACTGCGTTGAAAGAGGTGGCGTTGATCGCTAACGTAGCGGTAGACCGCAGAACTCCTGTGGCTTACTCTACGCTTCAACCTAAAGACATCGCAGAAAACTATGGAAGCAAAGAACTTCCTGAGGTATTGAACGCGACTCCAGCGGTTTATGCGACTAAGTCCGGAGGTGGTTTTGGAGACTCACGCATCAATATCCGTGGATTTGCCCAAAACAACGTGGCCGTAATGATTAACGGTATTCCGGTTAACGACATGGAAAACGGATGGGTGTACTGGTCTAACTGGGCTGGTCTAGGCGATGCTGTATCCAGTATTCAGGTACAAAGAGGTCTTGGGGCTTCTAAGATGGCCATCAACTCAGTTGGGGGAACCATTAACATGATTACCAAATCAACAGAAGCTAAAAGATCGACTTTTGCTCAGTTTGACGTGACTTCTTTCGGCCGTATCAAAGCGCTATGGGGCTTTAACTCAGGCCGTACCGAAAACAACGAGGCATTCTCTGTAGTGCTTTCTAGAACTCAAGGAGATGGTTATGTGCAAGGTACTTTTGTAGATGCCTATTCATATTTCTTCTCGTACTCTAAAGAGTTTAATGACCAACACAGAGTGGTATTTACTGGAATCGGAGCTCCACAAGAGCACGGCCAACGCACCACAATGATGACTAGAGCTGAATACGACAAGTTTGGTACTAAATACAATAAAGACTTAGGGTATTTAAACGGTGAGGAATACAACACCCGCATCAACTACTACCACAAACCTCAGTTTGCGTTAAACCACTACTGGACGATTGACGACGACACCTCTTTGAAAACATCGGCTTATTTCTCTTTTGGACACGGAGGAGGATCAGGTGGTTTGGGATCGTATGCTAAATACGACAAAAACGGTCACTTGAACTACGACGACATCTACAACATGAACAGAGCGCTAGGCAAATCTTCCTCAATTTTGAGAAACTCTGTAAACAACCATAAATGGGTAGGTGTATTATCGACTTTGGATAAGAAATTATCTGATAATTATGACCTGACCTTGGGTGTAGATGCTCGTTCTTACTTGGGTGAGCACTTCCGCGAGGTACGCGACTTGATCGGTGGTAAATACTGGATGGATAGTTTCAAATATTCAGTTGACGGCGCATTTGGCAGAACGGGTAAAACTACTGTTGATTCTAATGCTTCATCTTATTGGAATGTATTTGCTGTTACTCCTGTAGATAACCGCATCGCTTACGACAACGACGGATTGGTGAAATACCTAGGTGGTTTTGGTCAGTTGGAATACACCAACGATGCCCAAAACTTCAACTGGTTTGTCGCTGGTTCTTATTCAGTAACCGACAACACCCGTATTGACCGTTGGAACTACCAACCGATCCACAACAGACAAACCTCTGAAACAGTGTCTATCGATGGGTACAACGCTAAATTAGGATTCAACTACAACATTTCTGACAAGGCCAATATCTTTGGTAATGCAGGTAAATATTCTAGAGCGCCTTTCTTTAGCTTCTTGTTCCAAAACTACGCTAACGATGTTTCTGACAACATCGTGAATGAAGAAGTGGACGCTTTGGAGTTGGGTTATGGATACAAAACCAAAAACTTTGCGGCTAAGATTAACGCCTATTCTACTCAGTGGACCAACAAGACTTTATTATCCGGTAACATTGTCGTACCTGGAGGGGTAACTCGCGCCTTGCTTCAAGGTATCGGTGCGGACCACAAAGGGGTGGAGATTGAATTCAACGCTGGTTTGACTGAAGACCTTACACTAGGAGGTATTGCTTCTTTTGGAGACTGGAAATGGACCGGAGATGTCGCTTACGAGTTGCGCTCTGATGTCGACCAGTCGATCACCAAAGGATTTGCCTACACAGATGGTTTGAAAGTGGGTGATTCACCACAAACTCAAGTCGGGGGTAAAATGAGATGGCAAGCTACTGAAGCTTTGGATTTCGGAGCTACTTACGTGTTTAACGACAACCTATACGCTTCTTATGATCCATCTGCTTACAACACGCCTGAGAAAAAAGTACAGCCTTAC
>Ga0222714_10003021_pt1 | contig 17426 bp, 16 predicted proteins | sample C33_3DmetaG_FD_165048 | JGI IMG/M metagenome (GOLD analysis project Ga0222714, IMG submission 165048) | Estuarine water microbial communities from San Francisco Bay, California, United States - C33_3D | ecosystem: Environmental > Aquatic > Marine > Unclassified | place: USA: California...
CTTCTCTTCTAGCTTGTCAGCAAGTTCTGGGCCACCTGCTTCAACGATTTTTCCGCCTGAAAACACGTGAACGAAATCTGGCTTGATGTAGCGAAGAATTCTTGTGTAGTGGGTAATCAACATGATTCCTAGATCTCTATTTCCCTTGACGCGATTTACGCCCTCAGAAACAATTCGAAGTGCATCAACGTCAAGACCAGAATCAGTCTCATCCAAGATTGCAAACTTTGGTTTCAAGAGTTCAAGTTGCAGAATTTCGTGGCGCTTTTTCTCGCCGCCAGAGAATCCTTCATTTACATTTCGCTCCGCAAAATTTGGATCCATATTAAGAGACTTCATTGCTTCTTTGACCTCGCCAACCCAGGTGCGGACCTTAGGTGCTTCGCCACGAATTGCAGTTGCTGCAGTGCGCAAGAAATTAGTTACTGAAACTCCAGGAACTTCTACTGGATATTGCATCGCAAGGAAGAGACCCGTTTTGGCACGCTCATCTACTGACATGGCTAAAACATCAACGCCATCGAGAGTGACTGAGCCACCGGTGATTGTGTATTTAGGATGACCTGCAATTGAGTAAGCAAGGGTTGACTTGCCTGAACCATTTGGACCCATGATCGCATGTGTCTCGCCCGACTTGATAGTTAGATCTACGCCCTTAAGAATCTCTGTAAAGCCGGCCTCGGTTGCTACCGACACTTGTAAACCCTTGATATCTAGTGTGCTCATTTTCTCTCCTTAGCCTTCTGCGGATTTTCTGCTTGAAATAGTTAGTTCATCGCCATTGCGTTTTACTTCGAACGTTTCAACTGGAATAGATGCTGGCGGAGTTACTACTTCCCCAGTTCGCAGATCAAATTCGGCGCCGTGTAGCCAGCATTCGATTTTGAAATCAGTTACATCGCCTTCAGATAACGAAGCCTCTGAATGTGAACAGGTATCAGCAATCGCAAAAACCTCGTCGCCAATTCTGGTAACGCACACCGGTGTTCCATCAAGATCTATCTTGACTGGCTTGCTGTCTGTCAGGGAATCAAAAGAAAGATTCGCCATTACGCACCAACCTTTGCGAGTTCGGAATCAATACGATCCATAAGACGATTCTCAATCTCTTCGTCTCTGATCTTTCCGACAATTTCAGCGAAGAATCCGCGGATAACAAGTCGTCTCGCGATTTCTGCTGGAATTCCACGAGATGAGAGATAGAAAAGTTGCTCATCATCAAATCGACCAGTCGTGCTTGCGTGACCAGCACCAACAATCTCGCCGGTTTCGATCTCTAGATTCGGAACTGAATCTGCGCGAGCTCCGTCAGAGAGAAGCAGGTTGCGATTTAGTTCGTAAGTGTCAGTTCCTTCGGCATTTGAGCGGATGTAAACATCACCGATCCAAACTGTATGTGCCTTATCGCCAGCAAGTGCGCCCTTGTAATTAACACGGCTCTTTGCATTTGGAACATTGTGATCGACATGTAGACGATGTTCTAAGTGTTGACCGTCGGTGGCAAAATACAAACCCTGTAAATCAGCGCTTGATCCAGGACCGCTGTATTCAACTGTCGGCAACAGTCGCACGAGTGATCCACCAACAGTCACAACTATTGAATTAAAAGTTGCATCCTTGGCGATAACTGCATGTTGACGGCCTAAATGAATGGCTTTGCTGCTCCACTCTTGAAGCGAGACAAAAGTTAGCGTTGAACCTTGAGCTAAATCGAATTCAATTTCATCGGACAATATTGCATCGCCAGAGTTATTGAGAATAATCGTTCCATGCGAATTAGCGCCGCATGTGATTAAAGTTCGGGACGCTTGAGGCTTGCCAGTTAGATTTGTACGTTCCAGAAGCAGGGGTTGCTCTAACTGAGTATTTGCAGCTATTTCAATATGCGAAACTTCGGTTACCACTTCACGAGCTCTGATAGTGGCCAAATCATCACTTGTCGAAATCGCAGGTTGATCGCCCACACTTTTAACAGTTAGTTTCACGCCATTTTCCGAGTTGACTATCTTGATGCTGCTGACGCTACTCACTGCGACAGCCGAATCAAGTAAGCCACCAACCCTGGCAAGAGGAGTGAAGCGCCAAGCTTCTTCCCTACCGGTTGGTGCTAAATAATTTGTGGTTAAAGTGCTCATCAACCAACTGCACCTTCCATCTGCATTTCAATTAAACGGTTAAGTTCCAGTGCGTATTCCATTGGAAGTTCGCGAGCAATTGGCTCGATGAAACCACGAACAATCATGGCCATAGCTTCATCTTCGCCTAAACCACGCGACATTAAATAGAAGAGTTGATCATCGCTAATCTTCGAAACCGTAGCTTCGTGACCCATCGAAACATCGTCTTCACGAACATCGACATAAGGGTAGGTATCTGATCTAGAAATTGAATCGACAAGTAGCGCATCACACTTCACTGTTGATTTAGAGTGATGAGCACCCTCGTTTATTTGAACAAGTCCGCGGTATGACGTACGTCCACCACCACGTGCAACTGATTTAGAAATAATTGTTGATGATGTGTGTGGCGCAGCATGAACCATCTTTGCGCCAGCATCTTGATGTTGACCTTCGCCTGCAAATGCGATCGAAAGAGTCTCGCCCTTTGAATGTGGGCCCATCAACATAACAGCTGGATACTTCATGGTTACCTTGGAACCGATATTTCCATCGATCCATTCCATGGTTGCACCTTCAGCGCATGTAGCACGCTTTGTTACTAGGTTGTAAACGTTGTTCGACCAGTTTTGAATAGTCGTATAACGAACACGGGCACCCTTTTTAATAATGATTTCTACTACTGCACTGTGCAAAGAATCTGAAGAGTAAATGGGCGCTGTGCAACCTTCAACATAATGCACATACGAATCTTCATCCGCAATAATCAAGGTGCGTTCGAACTGCCCCATGTTTTCGGTGTTGATGCGGAAATATGCCTGCAACGGAATATCAACCTTTACACCCTTTGGAATATAGATAAATGAACCGCCAGACCATACAGAAGTATTCAGCGCTGCGAACTTATTGTCGCCAACTGGAATAACAGTTCCGAAATACTCCTTGAACAACTCTTCATGCTCGCGAAGTCCAGTATCTGTATCAACAAAGATAACTCCCTGTGCTTCTAAATCTTCACGAATCGAGTGATAAACAACTTCTGATTCGTATTGAGCCGCAACACCTGAAACTAGGCGCTGCTTCTCGGCCTCAGGAATTCCTAGGCGATCGTAAGTATTTTTAATGTCATCAGGTAGGTCTTCCCATGATGTTGCCTGCTTCTCGGTTGAACGGACGAAATACTTGATTGTGTCGAAGAAGATTCCAGTCAGGTCTGATCCCCAAGTTGGCATTGGCTTCTTCTCGAAAAGGCTTAAACCTTTTAGTCGCAAATCCAACATCCATTGCGGTTCGCTCTTCTTTGATGAGATATCGCGTACAACCTCTTCGTTTAATCCACGGCGTGAATTCGCGCTAACATCATTCTTATCTGACCATCCGTATTCATAATTTCCAATTCCCTCTAGTCCAGGGTTCTTTGCTAAAACATCACTCATATTAGGCTCGCTTTCCGGATTTACTTAGGTTTTTTGGATTTGGTATGAACGTAGTGCAAACACCGTCGCCATGAGCGATGGTGGCAAGTCTTTGAACGTGTGTGCCGAGTAGTTCTGAAAAAGCTTCGGTTTCAGCTTCGCAAAGTTCTGGGAATTGCGATGCAACGTGCGCAATCGGACAATGATTTTGGCAAAGTTCTTCGCCGATTCCTTGGGAATGATTATTTGCTGCATAACCTTCATCGGTTAAGAATGCTGCTAGCGCTTCGCTCTTATCGCTTAGATTCTTCTTATTCGCCAGTATTTGAGCAGCGCGCTTGGTGATTTCTTCGGCGCGATTTCGAGCAAATTCTTTTACCAATGTCTTGTCGCCCTTAGATGCCATAAATCGCAGAGCTGAAACAGCAAGATCGTCATAAGTATGTTCGAACTTTTCGCGACCAAGATCTGTCATAACAAAAACTTTAGATGGGCGACCACGGCCTCTTGAATCTTTGGCGCTTGTGAATGGTTCACGCGCAGTTAGGACACCTTCGGCAATTAAATTATCTAAATGTCTGCGAATACCAGCTGGGGTTATATGTAACTTCGAGGCCAAAGCCACGGCGGTCGCAGGTCCATTTTCGAGGATGGCGCGAGCCACTAAATCACGGGTTCGGTCCTCAGTCTTTTTCACAACATTATTGTTGCGTAATTCACCCAAACCCGCCACTCGGCGCACTGCCGAGGTAGGTGACTTCCAGCGCATAGGCTACGAGCATGAAGCTGCGTTCCATACTTTTCACCGCTCTCCTAGTTTTACAGGCGGGGTTGGTGGTTACAGGTGGTGCGGTTCGATTAAGTGGCGCCGGACTTGGATGCCCAACCTGGCCCGAGTGTGTGGATGGTTCGATCAAGCCGGTTATCGGCCAGGATGAAAGCCAACTACATGCATGGATCGAATTCGGTAATCGATTAATTGCTTGGCTCATTCTTATTCTCGCCTTAGCGGCTTTGATTTATATCTTCAAGAAATTACGACACCGCAGCGATTTCAAGCGTCTACGTTTATTGGCGATTCTGCAAATTCTTGGATTTTTGGGACAAGTAATTTTAGGTGGAATTACCGTTCTTACTAAATTGAATCCAATATCTGTATCTGCACATTTTGTCCTCACCCTTCCACTTATAGCTGGTGCCCTTGCTCTTCGTCATCGAGTGTTAGATCGCCCAGTTATCCAGGTCCTACCGATGACAAGAAATTTAACCAAGGTTGTCACCACTCTAACTTTTATCGTTCTTCTCTTCGGTGTAGTAGTAACCGGAACTGGACCACATGCTGGAGATGCGGATGCTAAGAGATATCCATTTAATTTTCGTGCAGTTTCTTGGCTCCACGCTGAATCAGTGATTGTTCTTATCTGCTTAACGATTGCACTTTATTTAGTAGTGAAGGTTTCGGAAACACCAGAAGTGAAAAAGCTATTCGGCCGTATGATTTTGATCTTTCTTGGTATCTCATTGGGACAGGGCGCCATTGGTTATCTGCAATATGTCACCGGACTTCCGGCCCTTATTGTTGGGGCGCATTTGGTGGGAGCAATACTGGTTTGGATACATGGTTGGCGATTGAATTTAACAGCCCGGACTGAACAGGAAGTGAAGGCCAAATGAGCGAGAACTGGACCTCTTTAGATGACCAAGCTGTTGTTGTCAGTCGTGCTCTCGCGATGGACTCGGTGCAGAAAGTTGGCAATGGACATCCAGGCACAGCAATGGCTTTGGCGCCGGTTGCGTACACGCTCTTCCAAAGAATTTTGAATCATGATCCTTCCGACCCGAACTGGCTTGGCCGAGATCGTTTCGTTCTATCTGCGGGGCACTCTTCACTAACTCTTTATGTGCAGTTATTTCTATCTGGTTATGGCTTAGAACTCTCTGACTTGCAAAGTTTTCGAACAGCAGGTGCAAAGACTCCAGGCCATCCAGAATTTGGACATACCGCAGGCGTTGAAATAACTACTGGTCCACTGGGCTCTGGAATTTCAAGTGCTGTTGGAATGGCGATGGCAGCACGTTACGAAAAAGGTTTATTTGATCCAGCAAATAAGACTTCGCTCTTTGATCACGATATCTGGGTGATTGCCTCTGATGGCGACTTGCAAGAGGGCATTAGTTCCGAAGCATGTTCGCTGGCCGGTACACAAGAACTAAGCAACTTGAAAGTTATCTATGACGATAATCGAATTTCTATTGAAGGTGATACTCATGTCGCATTCACCGAAGATGTTTCGATGCGCTTCAGGGCATACGGTTGGAATGTTGTTGAGGTTTCGGCACTTGCTAATGGTGATGTCGACCAACCGGCCTTAGAAAAAGCAATGCTTGCTGTGGCTGAAGAAAAAACGAAGCCATCATTAATTCGATTGAAAACAGTTATTGCCTGGCCGGCCCCAAATGCTCAAGGAACAGCTGAATCACATGGTTCTGCCCTTGGAACAGATGAAGTTGCGGCTACAAAAAAAGCTCTAGGTCTAGATCCAGAAAAATCTTTTGATGTTCCAGATTCTATTTTGAAACATACTAGAAAAGTCGTTGAACGTGGTGCTGCGAAGCGAGCAATCTGGAATGACGAATTAGTTGCGTGGGCACAAGCTAACCCTGACAAGAATGAGTTGCTACAAAGATTGCAAAAACGCTCACTGCCGAAAGATTGGAATCAAGTGATTCCTATTTTCGAGAGCGGAAAAGATCTAGCCACTCGTGCTGCATCAGGAAAGATCATCAACGCCATCGCTGCTGTTTTGCCCGAGTTTTGGGGTGGCTCCTCTGACCTTGCGGGAAGCAACAACACAACGATAAACAACGGTGGTTCATTCTTGCCTGCAAGTAGCAAGATGAAAGATGCAAATCCGTATGGTCGCATCGTCCACTTTGGAATTCGAGAGCATGCGATGGGAGCAATACTTAATGGAATTGCACTTCACGGCCTAACTCGCTCCTTCGGTGGAACCTTCCTAGTATTTAGTGATTACATGCGCGGAGCGGTTCGCTTGGCAGCGCTAATGAATATTCCATCTGTCTTTATCTGGAGCCACGATTCAATTGGTTTGGGAGAAGATGGCCCAACACATCAACCAGTAGAACATATTGCATCTCTACGATTGATTCCGAATTTTTCAATTGTTCGTCCAGCTGATGCAAATGAAACTGCAATTGCCTGGCGCGAAATAATCATGCGAGACAAGCCAGTAGGAATTGCTCTGTCACGACAGAATCTCCCAGTTTTTGACCGAACCGTGTGTGCAGATGCTGAAGGCACAGCAAAGGGTGCCTATGTAATCGTGGAAGCAAAAAGTGAACCTGATGTCATTTTGATTGCCACTGGTTCGGAAGTGCACGTCGCAATTGCAGCATCGAAGATTCTTTCAGATCAAAGTATTTCAGCGCGCGTAGTAAGTGCGCCTTGCTTGGAATGGTTTGAAGAACAATCTGATTCATACAAAGAGAGTGTTCTGCCTAAGGGCGTCAAAGCACGAGTTAGCATCGAAGCCGGCGTTGGCGTTGGATGGCATAAATATGTTGGCGACAACGGTGAAATCGTAAGTTTAGAACATTTCGGAGCATCTGCATCTGCCGGAACTCTCTTCAAGGAATATGGGTTTACCCCAGAAAACATAGTGGAAGCCGCAAAGAGAACAATTGCAAGGTCTTAGATGATCGAAATTTCGGGTGACGTTCTAAATAAGTTTGATAGCAATACTTCGGTTGCGAAAGATTTAATCTCAATTGCCGGGAAACTTGCAAGTAAAGATTCAACACTCTGGGGTGAGGGCGCCCAGGCCGAAGCTCGTAATCGACTTAACTGGATTGACCTACCAAAGACCAGTCGAGATTTACTCCCCCAGCTAGACGCTTTGAGCGCATGGGCTCGATCTAAAAACTTAAATAACTTTATCCTCTGTGGAATGGGAGGATCTTCACTCGCTCCTGAAGTTATAGCAAAAACTTTTGGAAGAGAACTAACAGTATTAGATACAACAGATCCAGAGCAGATCAGATTGGCTATTCCCGAAAATCTCGATCAAACGCTAATAATTGTTGGTTCCAAATCAGGCTCCACAATTGAAACCGCTTCCCAAAAAGCGCTCTTTGAAAAATTATTGATTGATACGAATTTAAATCCGCAAGAGCACTTTGTGATTGTGACCGATCCTGGTTCACCTTTAGATATAACTTCTCGATCATCGGGGTTGCGGGTTATAAATGCTGATCCACTTGTAGGCGGAAGATTCAGCGCCCTCAGCGCATTCGGACTTGTTCCAGCAGCATTGTTGGGAGTCGACATTTCGGTTCTGCTTGACGACGCAGATAGTGCGGCAGATACCTTTGCACGGGAAGATTCAAGCGCTATGAAATTAGCCACATTGATTTATGAACAGACCACGCAAAATTTCTCACTTCATGATTCTGGGTCTAATGTTCCCGGAATTGGTGACTGGATCGAGCAATTAGTTGCTGAATCAACCGGTAAAGATCAGAAAGGTCGCTTGCCAATAGTCGTTCAAGATAACGAAACTAAAGTTTCTGGTCCGGCGCTTTCGATTGGATTCGGAAATGGCGAATGCGATCTCAACATAAATGCATCTCTGGGTGAACACTTCATCCTTTGGGAATGGGTAACCGCGTTGCTGTGTCGAGCGCTTGATGTTGATCCATTTAATCAGCCAAATGTCGCTGAAGCCAAAGAGCGAACTGGCAAACTTTTAGATGAGTGGAGCGAAAACGGAAAACCTAATAATCAACCGATTTTCGAAAATAAGGTTCTTGCAGTTTACGGTGAGAGCACTTCGACGGAACTAGTCGATATTTTGCGAGATTTGATTGGGCGATCAGAAAAATATCTTGCGATCATGGCATATCTAAATCGTGAGGCTGATGTGGAAATACTTAAGTTGCGAGAAGCAATCGCTACGAAGAAAGATATTGGAGTCACATTTGGTTGGGGCCCCAGATTTTTACACTCAACTGGGCAGTTTCATAAAGGTGGTGCAAGTAATGGCGGATTCCTTCAAATCACAGCTGAAGCTTCCGCTGATATTAAAATACCCGGAAAGGATTTTTCATTTGGTGAACTTTTAATGGCACAAGCCCTGGGTGACGGCGAAGCACTTTCTTTGCGTGATTTACCAGTAGTCAGGATCCATCTAAAGAATCGAGCTTTAGGAATTACTTCGCTGTTACAAGAAGTAGCGAAGATCTAAATTCTAATCTTCACCACGAAGTCGTGCCAAAGCGTCTTCTAAAATCTTCTTTGATTCAGCTTCAGTGCGACGTTCTTTAACGTAAGCCAAGTGAGTTTTATATGGCTCGTTCTTGATCGGCATTGGTGGTTTATCTTTATTTAATCCGGCTGGATAGCCACAGCGTGGGCAATCCCAAATTTCTGGAATCTGAACAGTTTCATCTTCAGCAAATGAAGGACGAGTCTCATGGCCTTGTGCGCACCAATACGAAACTCGGAAACGAGCTATGGCATCGCCACGCTCTGCTTCGCCCATAGGACCTGCGCCAACGCGACTTCCACGAATTGCGCTACCCATAATTAACTCCCTTGTTCAAATAGTGCCGAATATTTTTTAAACTTTATTACTTCTTCAACGCCAGACTAAGCACGATTACTCCCGCGAACCAAAGACCACCAACAACAATCGTGATGCGATCTAGGTTCTTCTCTACAACTGATGAACCGCCGTAACTAGATGAGACGCCACCACCGAAGAGGTCAGATAATCCGCTGCCTTTACCTTTGTGAAGCAAAACAAGCAGGACCATCAGAATGCTGGTTATAACTAGCAAGATAGATAAAGCTAAAACCACGAAGTTCTCCCTCTAATTTGAAATCTGTTTACGCTCGGATATTTCTTCCCAGGCTCTGGCGTAAGGATACCCGCCAATTGCTCGTAAATTACGCGCTAACCACCCGATGGAATCGGGCAATTCTGGCGAATTCCTCAGCATCGAGGCTGGCTCCACCGACTAAAACGCCATCAACATCTGCCTGCTTCATGATTTCTACTATGTTCGAGGACTTAACTGAACCACCATAAAGAATGCGGGCGGCGTCAGCTATCTCTGGTGAACCGAACTTTGCCAACTCGATGCGAATCGCAGCACAGACTTCTTGTGCATCTTCGGCACTGGCAGTTTTGCCGGTTCCGATTGCCCAGACTGGTTCGTAGGCAAAGACTATTTTCTTTAGATCTGGCTTATGAAATCCCTTTAATCCATTGCGCACTTGATTCAAGACATGTTCAACATGAGTTCCAGCCTCACGGATAGCAAGTTCTTCACCAATGCAGAAAATCGGGGTTATTTCATTTGCAAGAGCCGCTTTAATCTTTCGATTTACAGTTTCGTCATTTTCGTTATGAATCGCTCTGCGTTCGGAGTGACCGGCTAAAACGTAAGAGCAACCCAATTTATTCAGCATTGATCCACTGATATCGCCGGTGTAGGCACCGCTCGCCTCTGGTGAAAGATCTTGAGCGCCGTAGGTGAGGCGAAGTCGATCGCCATCGATAAGAGTTTGGACTGAACGAATATCGGTGAAGGGCGGCATCACAACAACATCAACTGCATCAAAATCTTTATCATCTAGCGAGTAAGACAGTTTCTGAGTAACGGCGATAGCCTCAAGATGATTGAGATTCATCTTCCAGTTACCGGCTATCAAGGGCTTACGCATTCTTCCTCCAGATTTAAGTTTTTAATGTTGTAAAAGTTGTTATTGTAAAACGATAAGTCCCGGCAATTCTTTTCCTTCAAGATATTCAAGAGAGGCTCCGCCGCCAGTCGAGATGTATCCAAAATCAGTATCAGCAAATCCTAGTTTACGGACAGCAGCTGCAGAGTCTCCCCCGCCAACAACACTGATGCCACTTACTTTTGTTAAAGCTTCAGCAAGTACCTTTGTTCCATTTGCGAAATTTGGAAACTCGAATACGCCCATCGGACCATTCCAGAATACAGTCTTACATTCGCCAATCGCGGTTGCGAATGCTATGGCGCTTGCTGGCCCGATATCTAGCCCCATCTGATCTTCTGGGATTGCATCGGCTCCAACAATTGTTGGCCTGGCGTCAGCACTAAATTCTGGGGCGACGACAATATCGGTTGGTAATAGAAACTTAACTCCGAGCTCCTCAGCGCGTTCCATTAGTTCTATAACAGTTGGAATTAAATCATTCTCAACCAATGACTTCCCAATCTGCAAACCCTTTGCTGCAAGAAAGGTGAAGAGCATTCCACCACCAATTGCAATTGTGTCTACCTTCTCCAGCAGATTCGAGATGACACCTATTTTGTCTGACACCTTTGATCCACCTAATGCAACACCATAAGGGCGCTCAGGGCTCTGAGTAAGTTTTTTTAATACATCTACCTCAGCAGCGACTAGATAACCAGCGGCATGCGGTAGTAACTTTGCAACATCGTAAACGGAGGCATGCTTGCGATGAACCGCGCCAAAGCCATCGCTCACGAAAATATCTGCGTAAGTAGCAAGCTCCTTTGCAAGCACCAATCTTTCTACTTCATCCTTCGAAGTTTCGGCTGCTTCATAGCGAATATTTTCAAGAAGTGTTACGCCAGAGCCACTTAATTTCGATCCAAAAATCTCACTAGAAAATTCAACGCTCTCTCCAAGAAGTTCTGACAGTCGCTTGGCAACAGGCGCTAACGAAAGCTCGGGTCTGCGCTCCCCTTTTGGTCGACCAAGGTGGGCAGTAATTACTACTGATGCACCTTGGGCGAGCAAATATTTGATTGTCGGAAGTGATGCTTTGATTCGACCGTCATCAGTTATTACGCCATCCTTCAGCGGAACATTGAGATCACATCGAAGTAGAACTCGCTTCCCGCGAACATCAACTGTGTCGAGGGTTTTGATATTCATTAAAGCTTCTTGCCTACATATCCGACAAGGTCTACTAAACGATTTGAGTAACCCCACTCATTGTCATACCAGCCAACAACTTTTGCTGTTGTTCCAATTACCTTGGTAAGACCTGCATCTAAAATACAAGAACTTGGATCTGTAACGATATCTGCAGAAACAATTGGATCTTCGGTGTAAGTCAGATAGCCCTTAAGTGAACCTTCGGCAGCCTTCTTTAGAGCCGCGTTGATCTCTGCTGCTGTAACTTCTTTAGCGAGTTCTACAGTTAAGTCAGTTGCCGAACCAGTTGGCACTGGAACGCGAAGCGCAAAACCATCTAACTTGCCCTTCAAGTTTGGAAGAACCAAGCTGATCGCCTTAGCGGCGCCAGTTGTGCTTGGAATAATAGAGACCGCAGCCGCACGCGCACGACGTAGATCCTTGTGTGGCTGATCAAGAACTGACTGATCGTTTGTGTATGCATGAATTGTTGTCATCAAGCCACGAACAATTCCGAATTCCTCATCCAAAACCTTGGCCATCGGTGCCAGGCAGTTTGTTGTGCAAGATGCATTTGAGATGATGTGGTGGTTAGCAGCGTCATATTTCTCATGATTAACGCCCATAACTACAGTAATGTCTTCATCTGTAGCCGGAGCCGAGATTATTACCTTCTTCGCCCCAGCGGAGATGTGCTTATTTGCATCTGCAGCTTTAGTGAAAAAACCAGTTGATTCAATGACGATGTCTGCCTTAACTTCGCCCCAAGGCAAGTTGGCTGGATCGCGCTCTGAAAATACTCGGATGGTTTTGCCATTCACGGTAATTGAATCATCAGTGAAGGTGACTGGGAGACCAAGGCGGCCCAAGATTGAGTCATATTTCAGAAGATGAGCGAGAGTTGCGTTATCAGTTAGGTCGTTGATACCTACGATTTCAATATCCGCACCTGATTGAAGTGCTGCGCGGAAGAAGTTACGACCGATTCGTCCAAAACCATTAATTCCAACACGTACCATTTAATTGCCTGCCTCAGAAAATAAGAAAATTAATAAACCACAACGTTGTAGAGGTCAAATCCTATCAGCCGCGTCTGCCCTATTCGGCTAAGAGATCTGGGCTTAAACCAGCCTCAGTATCAGGAATTCCCAAATCATGCGCCCGCTTATCGGCCATTGCAAGCAATCTTCTTATCCGACCGGCAATTGCATCCTTAGTCATTGGTGGCGTTGCCAGTGATCCCAACTCTTCAAGGCTTGCTTGCCCATGATTAATTCGAAGTTCACCTGCTTGTTTTAAATGGTCTGGAATTTCTGGCCCAAGTATCTCCATTGCGCGAGCAACGCGGGCTGATGCTGCAACTGCCGCTCGAGCGGAGCGACGCAGATTTGCATCATCGAAATTCGCTAACCGATTGGCAGTTGCTCGAACTTCGCGGCGCATTCGACGTTCTTCCCAAGCCAGAACACTTTCATGTGCACCAAGTCTTGTGAGCAGTGCACCGATTGCATCTCCGTCACGAAGCACAACTCGATCAACACTTCTAACTTCACGTGCTTTTGCTGTTATGCCTAATCTTCTTGCAGCGCCAACGAGCGCCAGTGCAGCTTCAGGTCCCGGGCAAGTAATTTCAAGCGCAGAAGATCTACCTGGTTCAGTGAGCGAACCGTGCGCTAAAAATGCACCACGCCAGGCAGCTTCGGCATCACAGATTCCTGCTGAGACAACCTGCGGCGGTAATCCACGAATCGGACGATTATTGGCATCGATTAAACCAGTCTGTCTCGCTAGCGCATCTCCATCCGATGTAACTCGAACTACGTAACGACTTCCCTTGCGCAATCCACTTGGCGATAGAACTGCAAGTTCACTTTCATGCCCAAAAATTTCTGAAATATCTTTTCTTAAACGACGAGCACCTTGCGCAGTATCAAGTTCTACTTCGATCGCGATTTTGCCCGATGTGATATGTAATCCACCAGCGAATCTAAGAAGAGCGGACACTTCGGCTTTGCGGCAGCATGGCTTTGAAATCGAAAGTCGACTTAATTCATCTTTAACTGCTGCAGTCATTGCCATGGGCGCTATTTAAGCAGGGTTCATTCAAAAATGTGGCTAAAAAGCGAACTCATTTTCGCAGGGTCATGGTGATTTCGGTCGTCATCCCTGGCCACATCGCAGACGATTAGTTCGCCGCCGAGCCCTTTGACCATTTCCCGTAAGCCATTTTTCGAAACAAGAACTGTTGGATCCGCGATTGCGATATCAAGTTTCAGAGTAGAGATGTGCGAAACAACTAGGCGCAGATGTTCTTCCGGAGTATTACCCGCAAATTCATCGGCCCCTTCGGGTCCCTGCAAATTGAGAACCATGATCTTTTTTGCAGGGCTAGCAGAAATCGCATTGGCCAGATCCTTGACCAAGAAGTGCGGCATAACACTCGAAAACCAGGAACCTGGTCCAAACACCAACCATTCGGCCTTAGAAATTGCTTCTAATACTTGTGGCGTTACTACTGGGTTTTCTGGAAGCAATTTAAGTGATTGCAATTTACCTTTCGCGGTAGCTACTTCAATCTGGCCGCGAATAGTTTGTAGTCCAGAATTTGTATCGAAGACGCCCTCGATTTCAAGCGGCTGAAGTGACATTGGCAGCACTCGGCCAACAATTTTTAGCAAATCCCCCACACGATCTATTCCTGCAACCAGATCATCAGAACTATCCCAGAGCGCAGCCATTAGTAAATTGCCTAACGCATGCCCATTTAAGTCTCCAGAAGTATTGAAACGATGCTGAATTATTTCGGCCCAGCTCTGGCCCCAGGCATCAGATCCGCAGAGTGCGGCTAGCGCCATTCGCATATCTCCAGGCGGGAGAAAATTAAATTCTTCACGAATTTTTCCGCTAGAACCACCGTTGTCAGCAACTGTTACGACCGCAGTGATTGTTGGAGTTACATCACGTAATGCAGTTAACGTCGCGGCAAGTCCATGACCCCCGCCGAATGCAACGACTTTGGGTGTTGCGCTAGACATTAAACTTCGCGACCCAGATCTCTATGAACTGCTTGAGTAGATATAGAACGTGAATTTATTTGAGGTGAGTTCGCGAATCGCTTGGCAAGTTCTTCTGAGATTGCAACGCTTCGATGTTTGCCACCCGTGCAGCCAACTGCGAGAGTCAAATACTTACGCCCCTCTTGCATGAAACCAACTGCCATGGTTTCAAAGAGAGATTGATACTTTGTTAGAAACTCTTGCACATTTGCACTCGACAACACGTTCTCTGAAACCGGCTTATCCAATCCAGTCAGTGGTCGCAGTTCAGGGATCCAATGTGGATTAGCGATGAATCTACAATCCATAACCAAATCAGCATCTACTGGGATCCCATATTTGTATCCAAAGGAGAGGATATTTACTCGTAGGTCAGAATCGGAATCTTCACTAAAAATTTCACCGATCTTGACTTCTAGTTGGTGGATATTCAAGGAGGAGGAATCGATGACGAAATCTGCAGCGGCGCGAACATCCTGTAACCGAGATCGCTCTCTTGTGATTCCGTCCAAAATTCGATCTGTTCCTTGAAGTGGGTGTGGCCGTCTCGTAGCTTCGAATCTTCTTACTAATGCTTCATCGGAGGCATCAACAAAGAGAATTCTTCTTGAAATATTTAGCTCACCGAGATCTGAAAGTGATTTAGTTAAATCATCAAAGAATTCGCCACCTCGAACATCAATAACAACCGCAATAGCTGAAGGAGTTTTCGCTGCCATTTCGCAGAGTGAGGCAATCATCGAAGGTGGAAGATTGTCTACGACATACCAACCTAGATCTTCTAACGCATGTGAGACTGTTGATTTGCCGGCGCCACTCATGCCAGTGATAACTAAGACCTCGTTAGAACTCATGGCACAATCCTCTCAAGTTATTTCGCCAGTCTCCATATTAATACTCTGACCTGCTTTAGGTTGTTCGCTTAGGTAAGTAAATATCGACTCAGCAATATTGGGCCCGATACCAGGTATCGCCGCAAGTTCCGGTATCGAAGCTTTTCGGATTGCGGTTACCGAGCCAAACTGTTCAAGAAGGGCCGCTCTACGCGCCTCACCCAATTTCGGAATATCGTCTAAAAGAGATTCAAGCATAACTTTCGAGCGCTTACTTCTATGGAATGTGATTGCGAAACGATGCGCTTCATCTCTGATTCGTTGCAGAAGATAGAGCCCCTCGCTATGTCTAGGAAATATTACTGGCTCCTTGCTATCTACAAGCCACACTTCTTCAAGTCGCTTCGCCAGGCCACAAATAAATATGTCAGATATGCCGAGTTCGGCCAACGCTTTTGAGGCCGCAGCAACCTGAGGTGCGCCACCATCAACAACAATTAATTGTGGTGGATATGCAAACTTTGGTCGGGCTCCCCCGGATATTGATAGCTCTGAAGTATCAATTTCTCGCTCCGCTAAATACCGCTTCAATCTTCTAGTGAGAACATGATGCATGGCACGCGTATCATCGAATCCCGCTTCATCATCGATTGCGAATCTACGATAGTCACTCTTCTTGATTTGACCATCTTCGAATACCACCATCGAAGCAACCATGTGCTTTCCCTGAATATTTGAAATGTCGAAACATTCGATACGTAACGGAAGCTCTGGGAGATCTAATAGCTTGGCAATCTCCTCTAGGGCCCTGCCCGAAACTGCCGCATCATTAGAACGCTTGCTGAGGTATTGGATGAGAGCTTGGTGGGCATTGCGCTTTACGGTATTGATCACTTCAAACTTATCCCCACGTTGGGGCTTGGATATCGATACCCGATGTCCAGATTTATCGGTCAACCAATTCTCAATTGTTTCAAGGTTTTCTGGCAATTCATCAACCAAGATTTCTGCAGGTGCATCAAGTTCCGAGTAAATCTTGGAAATCATCGCTTCAATGACATTCTCGTCTTCAAGAACATCAGCGCGATCTAAAATCCAGGAGCGCGAACCAACGACTCGACCAAATCTTACTGTGAACATAGTTATGCTGGCGTGAGTTATTTCTGAATGCGTTGCTAGTAAATCAGCAGAGAAGTTGTCACTTAAAAATGTGCCAGAAGTTTCGGCAGATCTTTCAATCGCAGATATTTGATCTCTTATATGTGCCGCCTGTTCAAATTCTTCTCGCTCAGACGCCTCAAGCATCTCCTTATTTAGTGTGGCTGAGATATCGCCTGAACTAGCATCAACGAATTTCACAAGTTTCTTCGCAATTCCTAGATGTTCCTCTTTAGAAACCCAAGAAACGCACGGTGCACTGCATTTGCCAATATCGCCAAGTAAGCATTGTCGCTTACTCTTGACTGCTCTAGAGAAGTTCGAATCGGTGCAGCTTCGAATCGGATATAGCTTCTGGATAACATCGAAACTACTTCGCAACGCCCAGGCATGAGCATAAGGACCAAAATATTTCACACCTGGCCGCTTCTTTGCTCGGGAGATAAAGAGCCGCGGAAATTCTTCAGCGATACTGACAGCAAGATAGGGATAAGACTTATCATCTTTAAATTGAATGTTGTATTTGGGATTCTCAGTTTTTATCCAAGTGAACTCAAGCTGTAACGCCTCGATTTCGGTGTTTACTATCGTCCAATCAACACGGACCGCTTCATGGACCATGCGATACGTTTTCTCGAGCAAGTTCTTCTGGAAATAGGAATTTAGTCGATTCTTTAAGTTCTTAGCTTTACCAACATAAATCACAACACCCTTATCGTTGAAGAAACGATAAACACCTGGTTCAGTAGGAATTGAATCTGGGCGGTAACTCGCAGGCTCACTCATTGCTATCCCTTTAGCGAGGCTGCCAGAAACGTTCCGGTATAACTAGCTTTATTCTTTGCAACTGCTTCAGGCGTACCTTCAGCCACAACTACTCCGCCACCAGAACCACCTTCTGGTCCTAG
>Ga0222714_10003022_pt1 | contig 17419 bp, 20 predicted proteins | sample C33_3DmetaG_FD_165048 | JGI IMG/M metagenome (GOLD analysis project Ga0222714, IMG submission 165048) | Estuarine water microbial communities from San Francisco Bay, California, United States - C33_3D | ecosystem: Environmental > Aquatic > Marine > Unclassified | place: USA: California...
GGAACTGCGCGCGGTTGAACCCCGGATCACGGTCGAGATCATCTCGGACAATTCCGCCGCCGACCTGATGCGGCGCGAGGCAGATATCGCGATCCGCAATTTCCGCCCGACCGAGCCCGACCTTGTGGCCCGCCGCCTGCGCGAAGCCGCGGCACGGTTTTACGGAACGCCCGATTACATCGCCTCGCTGGGGCCGATGCACGGACCAGCCGATCTTGCCAAGGCCGACATCATCGCCCCGCAGCAGACCGAAACCTTCCTCGCGGCCCTCAACCAGCTTGGGATCGGGGTGAGCAAATCCAACGTCCGGCTCAACTGTTCCAGCTATATGGCCATGTGGGCGATGGCCAAGCGGGGCCTGGGGCTTGCCATGATCGACGAGCGGGTGGGCGACGCCGAACCGGAGATGGCCCGTGCGCTCAAGGATCATGCAGCGTTCGCCTTTCCGGTCTGGCTTGTGGCGCATCGGGAAATCCACCGCAGCCGCCGATTGCGTTTTGTCTTTGATTTTCTCGCCGAACGCCTGCGCTAGCTGGCCGCGCTGGCAATAGCTACGCTGAAGACCTAAATGCTGACAGAACAGAGAACGGAGCGCCCCATGGACGAACAGACCCGTATCGAGATCGAAGCTGCCGCCTTTCGCGCCCTGCGCCATCACCTGATGGAAAAGCGGACCGACGTGCAGAACATCGACCTGATGAACCTTGCCGGCTTTTGCCGTAACTGCCTCTCGCGCTGGTATCAGGAAGCCGCGAACGAGCGCGGCATCGAGATGACCAAGGAAGAGGCCCGCGAGATCTATTACGGGATGCCCTACGAGGATTGGCGAACCCAGAATCAGGTCGAGGCCGGGCCTGAAAAGCAGAAAGCCTTTGAAAAAGCCTTCGCAGAGAACGTGGGAAAGAAGGGCTAGGCGATGCACATCCGCACAACGCCTGTGCGGCAACAGCACCTGTTCGCGCCACCTCTTGAGGCCTATTCTTGGTCCGAGTTCAGAACGGATGGAGGCCCAGATGTCGGGCAGATTACCCACCTATTTCATTTCGCATGGCGGCGGCCCCTGGCCCTGGCTCGAAGGGATGCGCCGTCAGCTTGCCAATCTTGAGGCCTCGCTCAAGCGGATGCCAGAGGAGATCGGCGTCAAGCCGAAGGCCGTTCTTGTCATCTCGGGGCATTGGGAAGGCGCGGATTTCGCCGTGATGCACTCCGCCAAGCCGCCGATGGTCTACGACTATTCGGGCTTTCCCGACGAGACCTACCAGATCGTCTATCCCGCCCCCGGCGCGCCCGCGCTCGCCGAGCGGACTGCGGGCCTGATCTCGGCGGCTGGCCTGCCCACGCATCTCGACGACGCCCAAGGCTTTGACCACGGCACATTTGCGCCGCTCTATGTCATGTATCCGCAAGCCGATGTGCCGGTCTATCAGGTCTCGATGAAACGCGGTTATGATCCGGCGCTGCATTTCGCCCTTGGCCGCGCTCTTGCCCCCTTGCGCGACGAAGGCGTGCTGATCGTCGGCTCGGGCCTGAGCTATCATAACCTGCGCCTTTTCGGGCCGGGCGCGAAAGAGCCCTCGGCAGGCTTTGATGCATGGCTTGGCGATGTGATGGCGATGACGCCGGAGGAGCGAACCAGGGGCCTTATCGACTGGGAAAGCGCCCCCTACGCCCGCATCTGCCATGCGCGCGAGGATCACTTCGTGCCACTCTTTGCGGCCCTCGGCGCGGCAGAAGGCGAAAAGGCGACGCGGGTCTATCACGACACCGATCTTTTCGGCGGGGTCACCGCCTCGAGCTACCGGATCGGCTAGACCGCCGCTTTGCGGCTCTCGTCGAGATAGATCTCGCGCAGGCGGGTGGCGACGGGGCCGGGCACACCATTGCCCAGCGCCACGCCGTCGATCTCGACAACCGGCAGCACAAAGGCGCTGGCCGAGGTGATGAAGGCCTCGTCCGCGCCCTGCGCCTCGGCCACGGTGAAGGACCGCTCTTCAACCTCCATCTGCGCCTCGCGGGCAAAGCGCAGAACGGCGGCGCGGGTGATGCCGTGCAAGATATCGCTCGACAGATCGCGGGTGATGATCTTGCCGCCCTTGACGATATAGGCGTTGTTCGAGGTGCCCTCGGTCACTTCGCCTTCCTCGACAAACCACGCGTCATCGACTCCGGCCTTCTTGGCCATCATCTTGCCCATCGAGGGATAGAGAAGCTGCACCGTCTTGATATCGCGGCGGCCCCAGCGGATGTCGTCGATGCTGATGACCTTGAGGCCCTTCCTGGCGGTCGGGTTGTCGGCAAGGCCGGGCTTGGCTTGGGTGAAAAGAACGATGGTCGAGGGGGTCTTTTCCGGATCGGGGAAGGCGAAATCCCGATCGCCGGGATTGCCGCGGGTGATCTGGAGATAGATCAGCCCCTCGTCGATGCTGTTGAGACGAACCAGCTCGCGGTGGATTTCGAGAAGCGCGTCCATCGTCACCGGGCTTGCCATGTCGAGCTCGGTGAGCGACCGCTCAAGCCGCGCGGCGTGGCCGCCGAAATCGATCAGCTTGCCGCCGAGAACCGACGTCACCTCGTAAACCCCGTCGGCCATCAGGAAACCGCGATCAAAGATCGAAACGGTGGCTTCGGCTTCGGGCAGGTAGCTGCCGTTGACATAGACGGTGCGGGGCATTGTGGTCTCCTCCAAAGTTGCCCATGCTCTGACGCGCGGCGCGGCAGCCGTCAAGCGGCGCGGGACGCGACCTTTTGTGCTTTGCTGCGCCTGCAAATTCGCACTTGCAGCAATGTGCGCAATAATCTACCAAAACCCAGACCTTTCCACGCAACAAGATTACAAGGCCGATCATGTCCTTCCGTATCCAGCCCGCTCCTGTCGCCCGTCCCAACCGTTGCCAGCTGTTCGGCCCCGGTTCGCGACCGGCGATCTTTGAAAAGATGGCGGCCGGTGCGGCGGATGTGATCAACCTCGATCTAGAGGACTCGGTCGCGCCCGATGACAAGGCGCAGGCCCGCAAGAACATCATCGAGGCGATTGGCGATATCGATTGGGGCGGCAAAACGCTTTCGGTGCGGATCAATGGCCTTGATACCCCCTATTGGTATCGCGATGTCGTCGACCTGTTGGAAAACGCGTCCGACCGGCTCGATCAGATCATGATCCCCAAGGTGGGCTGCGCGGCCGATATCTATGCTGTTGATGCACTGGTGACTGCGGTCGAGCGCGCCAAGGGTCGGATCAGACCGATCAGCTTCGAGGTCATTATCGAATCCGCCGCCGGCATCGCCCATGTGGAAGAAATCGCCGCCGCCTCGCCCCGCCTTCAGGCGATGAGCCTAGGGGCGGCCGATTTCGCGGCCTCCATGGGCATGGCGACGACCGGCATCGGCGGCACGCAGGAGAATTACTATATGCTCCGCGAGGGGCAGAAATACTGGTCGGACCCGTGGCATTGGGCCCAGACCGCCATCGTCGCCGCCTGCCGGACCCATGGGGTCTTGCCGGTCGACGGCCCCTTCGGGGATTTCTCGGATGATGAAGGGTTCCGCGCCCAAGCGCTGCGGTCTGCCACGCTTGGTATGGTCGGCAAATGGGCAATCCACCCCAAGCAGGTGGCAATTGCCAACGAGGTCTTCACCCCTTCAGCCGAGGCCGTAGCCGACGCCCGCGCGATCCTTGCGGCGATGGAAGAGGCCAAGAAGGCCGGCGCTGGGGCCACGACCTACAAGGGCAAGCTGATCGACATTGCCTCGATGAAGCAGGCCGAGGTGATCGTGCGGCAGTTCGAGCTCATCGCTGGCAACTAGCCCGCGGTAGCCTCGCCAGCCCGGCGCGTGCTAGGCAGAGGCCAAGCAACCACCGAGACCGCCATGCGCACCAGCAAGACAATCCATGTGATTTCCGCCCACGCCGAAGGCGAGGTGGGTGACGTGATCGTTGGCGGTGTCGCGCCGCCGCCGGGCGAGACGCTCTGGGAGCAAAGCCGCTGGATCGCGCGCGACGCAACCCTGCGCAATTTCGTCCTCAACGAGCCCCGCGGAGGCGTGTTCCGGCACGTCAATCTGCTTGTGCCGCCGCAAGATCCCCGCGCCGACGCCGCCTTCATCATCATGGAGCCCGAGGATACGCCCCCCATGTCGGGCTCCAATTCGATCTGCGTGGCGACCGTTCTGCTCGATTCGGGCATCATCGAGATGACAGAGCCCGAAACGCGAATGATCCTCGAGGCGCCCGGCGGGCTCGTGCAGGTCCGCGCCGATTGCCGGAACGGCAAGGCCGAGCGGATCCATGTTGAAAACCTGCCGAGCTTTGCCGCCCGGATCGACGCGCCGCTCGAGGTCGAAGGGATCGGAGCCCTGAGGGTTGACACCGCCTATGGCGGCGACAGTTTCGTGGTCGTCGATGCGGCCGCCCTCGGCCTTGCCCTTGTGCCGGACGAAGCGCACGATATCGCCCGCCTCGGCGTGCGGATAACCGCCGCGGCAAATGAGGCTCTGGGCTTCGGCCACCCCGAAAATCCGGATTGGCGGCATATTTCGTTCTGCCTTTTTGCCGGCCCTCTGTCGGGCGGAAACGGTGCCTATGAGGCCCGTTCCGCCGTGGCGATCCGGCCCGGAAAGGTTGATCGCTCGCCCACGGGAACAGCACTTTCGGCGCGCATGGCGGTGCTGGCGGCGCGCGGCCTGATGGGCGTGGGCGACCATCTGACAGCGACTTCGCTCATCGAGTCCCAGTTCACTGGAAGGATCCTTGGCACCACCCAAGTGGGCGGCCGGCCCGCCATCCGGCCCGAAATTTCCGGGCGGGCCTGGATCACCGGCACGCACCAGCACATGCTTGACCCATCCGATCCCTGGCCCGAAGGATACCGGCTCAGTGATACATGGGGCGCGCGCTAGTTGGCGGATCGCGAGTTGCAATCGCCTCCGCCCGCGCCTTATATCGGCGGAAGCCCAGTGGAGTGAGCGGATGACCAACTACCTCGAATTCGAAAAGCCTCTCGCAGAGATCGAAGGCAAGGCCGAAGAGCTGCGCGCGATGGCGCGGGCCAACGAGGAGATGGATGTCGAAAAAGAAGCGGCGGCCCTCGACAAGAAGGCGGCCGACCTTCTGAAAAACCTTTACGCCGATCTCAGCGCCTGGCGGAAATGTCAGGTCGCCCGCCACCCCGACCGGCCGCATTGCCGCGACTATATCGACGCGCTCTTCACCGAATACACGCCCCTTGCCGGCGACCGGAATTTTGCCGACGATCACGCCGTGATGGGCGGCCTTGCGCGGCTTGACGGCAATCCGGTGATGGTGATCGGCCACGAGAAGGGCTTTGATACGAAAACCCGGATCGAGCACAATTTCGGCATGGCCCGCCCCGAGGGCTATCGCAAGGCGATCCGCCTGATGGAGCTGGCCGACAAGTTCGGTATCCCGATCATCACCCTTGTCGACACGCCCGGCGCCTATCCCGGCAAGGGCGCCGAAGAGCGCGGCCAGTCCGAGGCCATCGCCCGTTCGACCGAGAAATGCCTGCAGGTCAAGGTGCCGCTGATCAGCGTGATCATTGGCGAAGGCGGTTCCGGCGGCGCCGTGGCCTTTGCCACCGCCAATCGCGTCGCCATGCTTGAACATTCGATCTATTCGGTGATCTCGCCTGAAGGCTGCGCCTCGATCCTTTGGAAAGACGCTGACAAGATGCGCGAAGCCGCCGAAGCGCTGCGCCTGACCGCCCAGTCTCTGACCGAGCTTGGCGTCTGCGACCGGATCATCCCCGAGCCCGTGGGCGGCGCCCACCGTGACAAGGATGCGACCATCGCCGCGGTCGGGTGCGCCATCAAGGCCATGTTGGGCGAGTTCAAAGGCAAGAAGGGCAAGGACATCCGCGACAACCGCCGCAAGAAATACCTTGCTCTTGGCGCGAAGGGCCTTGCCGCCTAGTCGGGGAAAACGAACCCGGCCTCTTTCATCAACGCATCCGAACGTGTCTCGACGACCCGTTCAAGCTCTTTCATGAATTCCGGGATCGGCTTGCCGGCCGGTATCCTTGGCAAGAACTCGACAACCGCGGTCCCCGGCTTGCGGTAGACGCCCCGCTTGGGCCAGAACACCCCGACATTGCAAGCCACCGGAACGCAATCCTGGCCAAGTTCCTGATAAAGACCCCCCGCGCCGGTCTTGTAGGGCTTCTTGGCCCCCGGCGCGACGCGCGTGCCTTGCGGATAGATCACCAACTGCCCCGGATCGGCGCGGCCCGCCTTCACGTCTGCGAGCATCTTCTTGATCGCCTGCGCGCGCTTGCCGCGATTGACGGGAATACAGCCCACCATCAGCGCATACTGTCCGACGATTGGTGTCCACAGAAGCTCGCGCTTCATGATGAACTTGCCGCGCGGGATCGCGGAATAGATCGCGATGATATCGAAGAAGGATTGATGTTTGGGCGCGATCATCACCGCATCGGTTGGCGGCGTTCCGCGGTATTCCACCTTGAGCCCTATGAGCCAGCGCGCCGACCACAGGACAAATCCGGTCCAGCCATGCGCCGCAGCAACCGCCCCGCGGCGATCGAACATGGCCCAAGGCAGATACAAGATCGCATAGGGCACCATCGCCACATACATAAGACCGTTGAATACAAGCGAGCGGACCCACTGGATGGCGTATCTCATGACTGCTCCCTAAGACGGCGAAACGCGGCGGCGCGGGTCGCGACATAGGCCACAAACCCCGCCAGCGGTGGAATAGCAAGCGGCCACAGCCAATGCAGCCCCTCGAAGCCAAGTCCCGTCAGAAAGCCGCCTGCAACGTCGGCTTCCGGCAGAAAGAAGATCCCCGCCGCGCCAGAGATCGCTCCAAAAGCGGCGCCGGCAAAGGCCCGAAGCGTGAACCGGCGCACAAAGGCACCCGCAATGAAGGCATCGGTTGCCCCGACAAGCCGCATTACGCGAATGACTTGCGCATTGGCCGAAAGAGCCGCCTGCGCGGCGAGCGTGATCATCGCGGCCGTCGCGCCGCCAATGAGCGCCAGCGAGATATAGCCCAACGAACGGAGCCTGTCGGCCGCAGCGACAAGCGGCGCACGCCAGCGGGTGTGGTCATCCAGAACGGCGCCCGGCACCTCGGCCTGAAGGCGGGCCCGCAGGCCGGTGGCATCAAAGCCATCCCCTGTCTCTACTATCTCGATCAGCCGCGGGATCGGCAGCGAGGCAACGGGCAGGTCGGGGCCAAACCACGGCTCGAGCAGGGCGATCTGTTCTTCGTCGCTCAGCGCACGGGCCGAACCTACGCCCGGCGTCGTTTGCAAGACCCGAAGCGCAGCCTCGGTTTGGGCGGCGATCTGATCTTGCGGCGCGGAAATGCGGAGGGTCGAGGTGCGAGCCAGCTCGGCAGACCAGCGATCGGCCAGACGCTCTGTTGCAAGCGACAACGCCAGCGCGAAGACCGCCAGGAATGCCATCGCCGCCGCGCTGAATACCGTCAACTGGACCGTAAACCCCGTTTTGGGGACCATGCGATCAGCCCGCGGATCGCCGACAAGGACGGAGGTCCAATCGCTCACAGCTCGGCCCCCGCCGCTTGCAACTGACCGCCACGCAACCGCAACACGCGGGCCGAAACCTGCGTTTTTGCGGCGCGGATCAAGTTGAGATCATGGGTAGCAACCAAAACGGTCTTTCCCATCTTGTTCAGCTCGACAAGCAGGGTCAAAAGCCTTTGCGACATCTCCCAATCAATATTGCCCGTGGGCTCATCGGCAATCACAACCTCGGGCGACATGATGACCGCCCGCGCCAGCGCCGCCCTTTGCCGTTCGCCGCCCGAGAGCTGGGGCGGAAGCTGGCCGGCCTGATCTGAAAGCCCGACCCATGCCAAAAGGTCGCTCAGGTATTCGTCGGCTTCCTCCTGCCGCCCGCAAACTGTCAGAGGCAGGGCCACGTTTTCGGCCATCGGCAAATGGTCCAGAAACTGACAATCCTGATGCACGACCCCTATGCGGCGGCGGGCAAGCGCAATTTGATCGCGGTCCATCTCGCGGGAATTCTGTCCAAAGATCCGCACCATCCCAGAGGTCGCGATCAGTTCGCCATAACACATCTTGAGAAGCGTAGTCTTTCCGACGCCTGAAGGACCGGTGAGAAAATGAAACGAGCCGGGAGCAAGCGTCATGGAAAGGTCGGCGAAAAGTTCGGCGCCGCCGTAGGTATAGGCAACTCTTTCGAGTTCGATCACGAGAGGCCCCTTTTTGCCGCTTGCTCCGGTTCTGCCCAAAAAGCCACGCAACATCAATCGTGGCGTGCGTCAGGGGCGTGCAAACTCTTGGCGCGCCCGACCCTAGCTGGTAGACAAAAGCTGTCATGGCAGGCAACTGCCGAGACCAATCGAGCGGAAAGGACATTTCGGATGCGGTTGATTTGCCCCAACTGCGGCGCACAATACGAAGTCCCGGATGATGTCATTCCTGCCGGCGGGCGGGATGTGCAGTGTTCAAATTGTGGTTTTACATGGTTCGAACGCCCCGGCGCCTCGTTTTCGGAAGAAGAGGTCCTTGCGGCTCCCCAAGAGAGCGAAACCCTTGGTTCGCCGGCCCAAGACGCTGAAGAGTTCGATGACTCTGACGACGACGATCTTTGGGTTCCGCCGCCAGCAAGAGAGCGCAAGCCGCTTTCCTCATCTGTCGCTGACATTCTGAAAGAGGAAGCGGCACGTGAAGAGGCCCAGCGCCGCGAAGAGGCTGCGGCGGGCCTTCAAAGTCAGCCTGACCTTGGAATTGATGAAGAACCGGATCAGGAAACCCAGAGGGTCGAGGAAGTTCGCCGCCGCATGGCCCGGTTGAAAGGCGAAATGGCCCCCCTGCCATCCAAAGCCGGAGCCGGCTCGCGCAGCGATCTTTTGCCGGATATCGAAGATTTCAATTCCAGCCTGCGTTCGGCTGACGAGCGCGGATCTGACGAACCGGAAGTGGTCGAGAAGCGGGAAAGAGGTCAGCGTTCAGGTTTTCGGCTTGGTTTCAGCTTGATCCTCTTGGTCGCCATTATTGCGTTGATGGTCTACAATCTCGCGCCACGGCTGGCTGAGGCAGTGCCATCTGTCGCGCCGATCCTGGTGGACTATGTGGATATCGTGAACGATCTGCGGCTGTGGGTCGATCTGCGGATGCAAGATCTCATCGCGCTGATGAAGGACAAGGCCGGAAGCTAGAGCCAGTCGGGAATGATGTCTCGTGCGATCATTTCGTCATAGGACGGACGGCGGCGGATCACGGCCCATCTGTCGCCATCGACCAGAACCTCGGGGATCAGGGGGCGCGAGTTGTATTCGCTCGCCATGACCGCCCCGTAGGCCCCCGCAGAGCGGAATGCAACAAGATCGCCCGCCTTCACCGGCGGCATCATCCGACCACGGGCAAAGGTATCGCCGGTCTCGCAGATGCCGCCGACAACGTCGTAGGCTCGCTGCTCCGCGCCAGCCTTCGCCTCGACGACAGGCACGATGTCATGATGGGCGTCATACATCGCGGGGCGGACAAGATCGTTCATCGCCGCATCGAGAATGAGGAAATCGCGCCCCTCGCCTTCCTTGACATAGACGATCTCGGACACCATCAGCCCGGAATTGCCTGCGATAAGCCGCCCCGGCTCGATCTCGATCTCGCAGCCCAGATGCCCGACTTCTTCGGCGATCATCTGGCCATAGTCTTCGGGCAGCGGCGGCGCAGCGTTGGACCGCTCGTAGGGAATGCCAAGGCCGCCGCCGAGATCGAGGCGGTCGATCTGGTGACCATCGGCGCGCAGATCTTCGGTCAGCGCCGCGACCTTGCGATAAGCAAGACGGAACGGTTCAAGATCGGTCAGCTGGCTGCCGATATGCACATCGATCCCGACGACCCTGATGCCGGGCAACGCCGCCGCGCGGGCATAAACCGCGCGCGCCTTGGCAATCGGGATGCCAAATTTGTTTTCCGATTTGCCCGTGGCGATCTTGGCATGGGTCTTGGCATCGACATCCGGATTGACCCGAATGGTGATCGGCGCCTCAAGCCCCATCGAGGTGGCAACGGCGCTCAGCGTCTCCATTTCCGGCTCGCTTTCGACGTTGAACTGGCGAATGCCGCCCTCAAGCGCGATGCGCATTTCCTCGCGGCTTTTGGCGACGCCGGAAAAGACGATCCGCTCGCCGGGGATGCCCGCCGCCTTGGCCCGCAGGTATTCGCCGATGGAGACCACGTCGATCCCCGCCCCCGCCTGCCCCAGAACACGCAGCACGGCGACGTTGGAGAGCGACTTCATCGCAAAGCAGACAAGATGAGGCATTCCCGCCAACGCCTGATCGAACAGTCCGAAATGCCGCACGAGCGTCGCGGTCGAATAGATATAGACCGGCGTCCCGACCGAGGCGGCGATTTCATCCACCGGCACGTCTTCGGCAAATAGCTGACTGTTGCGATAGAGAAAGTGGTCCATGCGCGCCTCTGCGAAATCTTCCGCAGCGTCATAGCAGATTACGAGCCAAACCCAAGGCCTGTTCAAACGATCGGGCGCGTGCGGAGAAAAAGGAAAAGTGGCAAACCACAGCTGACACCGACGAGGAAGGTCGCAGGAATCGCCAGAAGCGCGATCCAGTTCTTGCGAACCCATGTTTCAACGACAATCCACAGGGTCAGGGCAATGGCCGCAATCAGAAGGTCGAGAACAAGGCCGGCGGTGGCGAAATTGGCGTGCCATGCGCCGATCAGACCGCCGAAGCCACCTTCGTTTTCGCGCATCCAGCGGGCATAATAGATCATCGGATGCACCGCGCCCCAGATTGCCAAGGCAAGATAGGCAATGCGCAGCGGCGGCATCATTTGGCCTCTTGTGCGACAAGACCCGCGGTCGGCTTCAGCGGCGGCCCGTCGGCCCCGCACCCCGCCAGAAGGACCAAAAGCAGAAGCGCCGCTCTCATTTCAGGGCCTCTTTCCAGCGGGCGATCTGTTCGCGAACGCGCACCGGCGCGGTGCCGCCATAGCTCATCCGCGAAGCGACCGAATTTTCGACGCCAAGCACATCGAACACGTCGGCGCGGATGCCCGCGTGAACCGCCTGCATATCCTCAAGCGTCAGGTCGGGCAGATCGCAGCCCTTGCCTTCCGCCACAGCCACCAGCGAGCCGGTGACATGATGCGCGTCGCGGAACGGCAGTTTCAATTCGCGCACCAGCCAATCGGCCAGATCGGTTGCGGTCGAGAAGCCGGAAGACGCCGCCGCCTTGAGATTGGGGCGGTTGGCGGTCATGTCGCCTACCATTCCGGTCATCGCAGCCAGCGCCAGCATCAGGCTGTCGGCGGCATCAAAGACCTGTTCCTTGTCTTCCTGCATGTCCTTGGAATAGGTCAGCGGCAGGCCCTTCATCACCGTCATCAGCGCCACATTGGCCCCGAAAATCCGTCCGATCTTGGCGCGGATCAGCTCGGCGGCGTCGGGGTTGCGCTTTTGCGGCATGATCGACGAGCCGGTCGACCAGCGATCGGACATGGCCACGAAACGGAACTGGGCCGAAGACCAGATCACCAGCTCTTCGGCAAAGCGCGACAGGTGCATGGCACAGATCGACGATGCGGCAAGGAACTCGAGCGCGAAATCGCGATCCGAGACCGAATCGAGGCTGTTGGCGGTCGGCCGGTCAAAGCCCAGCACCTTGGCCGTGGCATGGCGGTCGATCGGGAAGGACGTTCCGGCCAACGCGGCGGCGCCAAGCGGAGATTCGTTCATCCGGCGGCGGGCATCGGCAAAGCGGCTGCGGTCGCGGGCGAACATCTCGACATAGGCCAGCATATGATGGCCCCATGTCACCGGCTGCGCCGTTTGCAGGTGGGTAAAGCCGGGCATGACCCAATCGGCCCCCGCCTCGGCCTGCCCCAAGAGCGCCTGCATCAGGGCCACAAGTGCCTGATCGGCGGCGTCGCATTGGTCGCGCACCCACAGGCGAAAATCGACGGCCACCTGATCGTTGCGGCTGCGCGCGGTATGCAGGCGGCCCGCCGGCGCACCGATCAAATCGCGAAGCCGTGCCTCGACATTCATGTGGATGTCTTCAAGCGCAGTCGAAAATTCGAACTTTCCGCCCTCGATTTCTGACAATATGGTGAGCAGGCCTTCCCGAATGGCTTCGGCATCCTTATCCGTAACGATGCCTTGTGCGGCAAGCATCGCCGCATGGGCCCGCGAGCCGGCGATATCTTGCGCGGCGAGTCGCTTGTCGAACCCGATCGAGGCGTTGATCGCTTCCATGATCGCGTCCGGCCCGGAAGCGAACCGCCCGCCCCACATCTGGTTCGAGGTCTTGGTCATGTCGGAGGTCCTATGCGGATAGTGAAGTCAGCGGTTCTTTATACGGCGCTTGCCCTCGTTGCAAACGTGGCAATTGCTGGGTCCGCCCTTCAAGAGCTGCGCGACGGCGACATGATGAAGCTGGCCATCCATGAAGAGCCGATGGCCATCAGCAGCGAGCCGTTTGTCGGCCCCGAAGGCGAGACAACCCTCGCGGATTTTGGGGGCAAAGTCCTTTTGGTGAATTTCTGGGCGACATGGTGCGCACCTTGCCGCGAGGAAATGCCCTCGATCGCCGCCCTCGGCGAGGCGTTTGCGGCCGAGGATTTCGCGATCGTGACCATTGCCACGGGCCGCAATCCTGCGCCGGCGATCGACAAGTTCCTCTCGGAAATCGGTCTGGAAGATATGCCTGTCTACCTTGACCCCAAGCAGCAGCTGGCCCGCGATATGGGCGTGATGGGTTTGCCCGTCACGGTCCTGATTGACCGCGAGGGACGAGAGGTGGCGCGGCTGGTCGGCGGCGCGGAGTGGGACAGCGACAGTGCGCATGCCCTTATCGCGGCCCTGATTGGCGAGAAAAGCTAGGCGCGGCCTGCCGATGCCGACAGGATCAAAGGATCGATTCCCATCGTCTTGAGAGCGGCGGTCCACTTGTGCTCGTTGGCGCGGCCGAACAGGATGTCGGGGCGAGCATCGCAGGTGAGCCAGCCGTTGGCGGCGATCTCGTCCTCAAGCTGCCCCGGCCCCCAACCCGCATAGCCGAGCGCCAGCATCGACGCGGCGGGCCCGTCGCCCTTGGCAATCTGCTCGAGAACCTCGGTCGTGGCGGTCATTGACACCGCATCGTCGACCTTCATCGTGCCAGTCTCGGCTTCGTAATCGGCCGAATGCAGGACAAACCCCCGCCCATGTTCGACCGGCCCGCCGAAATGCACGCGGATATCGCGCAGGCCAGCGCCCACGGGAATTCCGAGCTGTTCGAGCAAATCGGCAAAGCGAATGTCCGTGGCGGGCTTGTTGACGATCAGCCCCATCGCCCCGTCATCGGAATGTGCGCAGAGATAGACAACACTATGCTCGAACCGTGGATCGCCCATTCCCGGCATCGCGATGAGCATCTTGCCCGTGAAATCTGAGGAAACCTGCTTCATATCCCTAGGATGTGGTGCGTCCCCGCCACGTTCAAGAGGCCGGACACGCGATCCTCGCCACAACGTGACTTTCCTTGGCCGTCGTAGTTCCTATTGTCGGCGCGATGATCCGCTTTCGAACCCTTCTTGCCGCGCTAGCGCTTCTTGCGCCCGCCCCGCTCCTCGCCAACAGTGGCGACGAGCCTGCCAGTATCCGCATCCTGCCAGGCTGGCTTGGCACCGACGGGCAAAGGTTTGTCGGGATCGAGATTTCGATGGCGCCAGGCTGGAAAACCTATTGGCGCGCTCCGGGCGAGGCAGGCATCCCGCCCTATCTGGATTGGTCCGGCAGCCGCAACATCTCGGGCGTCGATATTCACTGGCCCGTGCCCGAAGTTTTTGATTACGCGGGCATGACCGTGATCGGTTATCACGAACAGGTGGTGATCCCGATCGAGATCACCCCGACACAGGCGGGCGAACCCGTGCACCTTGCCGGACACGCCGAATTCGGAGTTTGCGACGACATCTGCGTTCCGATGTCTTTCGAATTTGCGATCGACATGACGGATGATGACCGCAAGACGCCCGCCATCGTCGCTGCCATGATAGACCAGCCCGTCTCGGCCGAAAGAGCCAGCGTTGGCTCTGTCATCTGTCAGGCAGAGCCGACGGCCAAAGGTGTCAAGATCACCGCGCGACTGGAAATGCCTTCGACCGGAACACCCGAGGTTGTCGTCATCGAATCGGGTGACGGCGAAATCTGGGTGGCTGGGGCAACGGCTGCGCGGGTTGGCGGCGTATTGACCGCGAGCGCGGAGATGGTGAACCTCTTTGGCGAGCCGATCGCGCTGACCCGCTCGGCCATGCGGATCACGGTCCTGGGCACTGAGCGCGCGGTCGACATTCTCGGCTGCCCCGGCGGCTGATCAGACCGTCAGCGCCAAGAGGCGGCTCACTTCGCTATGCGTTCGGCCGGACTGAGCGCTCCAGCCATTGAACGCCGCTTGAACCGCCGCCAAGTCGCGCTTAGACGATGGTTCCTTGTCGACAATTCCTTCGGCGATCAGTCGCGCAACGACATCGGAGCTGAAGATAAAGCTTGGCTTGCCGACCGCGCGGCAGACCCGCTGGCCGGTATTGCCCCCTAGCCGAGAGCCGCGCTTTTTCAGGAAATCGAGCAGGCCTATGTAATCCTCGTCGGGCCAGTCCGCGAACGCCCTGGCGGCGGAGCCATGTTCGCGGGCGAGGTCGGCCAGAAACACCGCATTGTCGATCACCGCCACGATCTTGGGGCCGTTCCGCACGATCCCCTTGTCGGAAAGCAGTCGGGCAAGCTCGTCGTCGCCATACATGGCGACCCGCGAAGGCTCGAATCCTTCAAACGCTGCCTCGAACCCCGGCCACTTGGCCTCGATCACCTTCCAGCTAAACCCCGCCTGAAAGATCGCCCGCGCCATTTCGGCCAGCCAGCGACTATCGGGTAAGGCGGCAAGCTCGGCCTTGGTCCTGGCCTTGGGCAGATGCGCCTCGACGGCCTCCTTGCTGCCCTTCCGCTGAATGGCAATTGCACATAGCTCGTCGAAGCTGCGCATCACTTCCTCCGCAGGTGCTCGTCGAGCCTTGGAAATATCTCGACGAAGTTACAGGGCCGGTGGCGATAGTCGAACTGCGCCTTGAGGATCTCGTCCCACGCATCCTTGCAAGCGCCGGGGCTTCCCGGCAGGGCGAAAAGATAGGTGCCATTGGCGACGCCCCCGGTCGCGCGGGATTGCACCGCACTGGTGCCGATCTTCTGCATCGAGACGATCGTAAAGACGGTCGCGAAGGCTTCGATTTCCTTCTCATAGACATCGCGGTGCGCCTCGACCGTCACGTCGCGGCCCGTCAGGCCGGTGCCGCCGGTCGAGATCACCACGTCGATCACGGGATCGGCGCACCAGGCCCGAAGCTGATCGGCGATCTGCGCCCTTTCATCCTGAATGATCTTGCGATCCGCCAGCTTGTGCCCCGCCTCCGCAATCCGACTCACAAGCGTATCGCCCGAACGATCCTCGGCCAGAGTTCGCGTATCGCTCACCGTCAAGACAGCGATGCGCACGGGAATGAACTCTTTGCTTTCGTCGATACGGCTCATGTCAGGCTTTCTTCAAGGACTTCAGGCGCGCCTTGAGGGCCAGAAGATCGGCCCAGGCTTCGCGTTTGGCGGCGGGATTGCGCAAAAGATAGGCGGGGTGAAACATCGGCAAGGCAGGCTTGCCCAAGACCTGCGCCCAGTTTCCCCGCAGGCGGGTAATGCCGGTCTGGCCGAGAAGGGCCTGGCAGGGCGTATTGCCGACCATCACGATCACATCCGGGTCGGCAAGTTCGATATGCCGCTGCACGAACGGCAAGAGCATGGCGATTTCGGCGGCGTCAGGCGTGCGGTTCGACGGTGGACGCCAGGGCGAGACATTGGTGATGTAGACAGCGTTTTGTGCATCCGGGCTCGTCCGGCTGAGACCGATCGCCTCAAGCATCCGGTCGAGAAGCTGACCGGCGCGGCCGACGAAGGGCCGCCCCTCGATGTCCTCATCCCGCCCCGGCGCTTCGCCGACGATCATCACCCGCGCGGTGGCGTTGCCATCGCCGAAGACGGTATTTTTGGCGCCCCGCTTCAATTCGCAAAGCTCGAAGCCGGAAATCACTTGGCGCAGGTCGTCGAGGGTCTCGGCTCGGGCGGCGGCGGCGCGGGCCATGGCGGCGGCGTCAATCGCGGGCGCAGGCTCGGGAATCGCAGGGCGCGAAGGCGAGGCGGGAATCGCGGCGGCGCGCGGAGCGGCCTCGTCGGCCGAGGCGGCATAGCGATCGACGGGCGCGTCGAGCATCGCCTCGTCGGCGCCCATCTCGACTTGCCATTCAAGCGCCGCCCGCGAGGCCCAATATTCCGCATGAGATTCCATTCTCCAAGGATAGGATGGATTGCCGTCAATGTGCAGGGGCAATCGGCCGCCCCAAACCAGCCTTGCCGCGACGCGGCGCGCTTCCTATAAGCAGGAAAATCCGAACAGAGGGTCTCATGACTTTCCGCGCCCAGCATCTTCTCGGCATCGAACACCTCGCACCGGACGAAATCACGACGCTTCTCGATCTCGCCGACCGCTATGCGAACGAGAACCGCGACGGGATCGCCCACCGCGATGTTTTGGCCGGCCTTACCCAGATCAACATGTTTTTCGAGAATTCGACCCGCACTCAGGCGAGCTTCGAGCTTGCCGGCAAGCGGCTCGGGGCCGATGTGATGAACATGACGATGGCCCAATCGAGCGTGAAGAAGGGCGAAACCCTGATCGACACGGCGCTCACGCTCAACGCCATGCACCCCGATCTTCTGGTCGTGCGCCACAATGCGTCGGGTGCGGTCGATCTTCTGGCGCAAAAGGTGAATTGCGCGGTTCTGAACGCCGGCGACGGGCGGCACGAGCATCCTACCCAGGCCCTTCTCGATGCCCTCACCATCCGCCGCGCCAAGGGGCGGCTGCACCGCCTGTCGATCGCCATTTGCGGCGATGTGCTGCACAGCCGCGTCGCTCGGTCGAACATCCTTCTTCTTGGCAAGATGGAAAACCGCGTGCGCCTTGTCGCGCCGCCGACCCTGATGCCTGCGGGCGCGGCCGAGTTGGGCGTTGAGGTCTATGAGGACATGGCAAAGGGCCTTGAGGACGTGGACGTGGTCATGATGCTGCGGCTTCAGAAAGAGCGGATGGATGGCGGCTTTGTCCCGTCCGAACGGGAATACTATCACCGCTTTGGCCTTGATGCTTCCAAGCTTTCTTGCGCCAAGCCCGATGCTATCGTGATGCACCCCGGCCCGATGAACCGCGGGGTCGAGATCGACGGCACCATCGCCGACGATATCAACCGCTCGGTGATCCAGACACAGGTCGAGATGGGCGTCGCCGTCCGCATGGCCGCGATGGACCTTCTGGCGCGCAACCTCAAGCAACGCC
>Ga0222714_10003024_pt1 | contig 17416 bp, 29 predicted proteins | sample C33_3DmetaG_FD_165048 | JGI IMG/M metagenome (GOLD analysis project Ga0222714, IMG submission 165048) | Estuarine water microbial communities from San Francisco Bay, California, United States - C33_3D | ecosystem: Environmental > Aquatic > Marine > Unclassified | place: USA: California...
GCAGGCTTTGAAGGTATCATGATCAAGGATATCAATGCTCCATATGAATGTAAGCGTAACACGTTCTGGATGAAGTGGAAGCCTACTATCACTGTAGACTTGACTGTAGTAAATATAGAAGAGGGCACGGGAAGGAATCAAGGCCGTCTCGGTGCTTTAGTTTGCGAGGGCACTGACGATGGAAAAACTATTCGTGTCAATGTTGGCAGTGGTTATAGCGATAGTGATCGGGACGACTACTGGGCTAACAGTAATGTGGTTATTGGACGGACTGCCGAAGTACTTGCCGACGCAATAACGCAGAACCAAGATGGTAGTTATAGTTTGCGATTTCCTAGATTCGTGAGGTTCAGGGACGATAAGTAGTTGATGGAAGAATTGACTTATATTACTGAAGGTAAAAATCAGTATACTGTATTTTGGGATCATTCGCTAAACGGCGGGGGCATGTTATTTGGCCCTGAATATCCAGCTATCATAAGAGAACTGTTTCCTGATCGTGTGTTCGACACATGCCTTGAGTGGTGTAGCGGGCCTGGATTTATAGGCTACAATCTATTAGATCATGGCATCTGTAAGAATCTAGTCTTGAATGATATACATCAGCCCGCGCTGGACATGGCAAACAAAACTATGATTCATAATAAACTACAGGATAACGTACAATTATACTGTAGCGGAAAAATCGATGATATTCCCAAACATATACGCTTTGATCTGGTAGTTGGAAATCCACCCCATTACAACAGAAAATGGTTGAACGAAAATAGCAGGATAGCTGATGATGAAAATTGGCTGATACACAAATATTTTTATAATAATATCACAGAGTATCTTACTGATGACGGCATAGTTTTACTGCAAGAAAACGGCGATGGATCAAAACCAGAAGATTTTTATGATATGATAGAAAAATCGAATCTAAAAGTCACAAAGGTAATACAGAGTCCTAATCATTGCACAGAAGCTCCTACTTTGATCTATTATATCATGTCCCAAAAAACTAGAATTTAGACTTGTTATGATCTATACTAATCGCATAAAGGAGCATTCTGTATGAAATTTATCAAAAAAGAACATCACAAGATGACGAGTACTTTCACGTATGACATTCCTGATCAGGATATCATTGACAATTTTGGTTCAGTAGATCGATTTTTAGAAATCCTTAGCCATCTTTCCGGTGACGATTGGACAGAGCCAACGGGTGAGAGTCCCACTGATGATGAAGAAAATCTTTTCTTTGAATTCTATGAAGGCTATGATTATGATCGTGACGATGATCTTTGGACTGATCGAAAGGGCGGATATGATGTGACTTTTGAGTATGAAGATGACGATAGCGACTATGATAGCGATGCGGAGTTACTAAATTGATATCTGGTTATGAGGATTTGATCGGTCAGCGTTATGTGTTCACAGACGGCGACTGGATCGAAGTAAAACATATCAAATGGCGCGGAGATGAAGACTTCCTTGTCGGGTACCTGATCCAACAAGGTCCAGGTATTCCAAGAAATCTTGTGCAGAGTTTGCCTGAGTTTTTAGGTAATTATGGGCATCTATTCGGTAAGGGTGACCCGTCTACATAAATATGCAGATTTTTTGTTGAAATTTCATCTAAATAATAGTATGTTTATCAAAAAACTATTTAGCCTTTCTACCCTGGCGTTAGCGACAGCACTAACACTAAGTGCTATTGCTGCTTGGTATAGCATACTTGGTTTGACAGCTATATTTGCTGCCGCCGTTATTCCAGTCATAGTAATGGGACTTAGCCTAGAACTAGGAAAGGTCGTAACAACAGTATGGTTACACCGCTATTGGGAGAGAGCAGGAATAGCACTCAAGTTATATCTTTTACCTGCCGTACTAATTTTAGCCCTAATTACTAGCATGGGCATATTTGGCTTCTTGAGTAAAGCACATATCGAACAGGGCGTGACTACAAGTGATGCTGGTTCACAAGTTGCTATCATCGATGAACGCATTCGTACATATAAAGAGAATATCGAGAGCCAGCGTGTAAACATTGATACTGCTAGAAACGCTGTAAAATTATTAGACGAGCAGGTTACTGCACGTATCGGCATGGGTTTCGATGATGGGTCAGGAGCAGAACGCGCCGTTCAAATTCGCAGACAACAAAGGGCGGAACGTCAGGCTTTGGCAACAGAGATCAGCCAAGCGCAGGATGAGATACAAAGACTGAATACTGAAATAAGCAAACTTAACGAAGAGCGTATTCCTATAGCAGCCAATCTACGTAAAGTCGAGGCTGAAGTTGGTCCTATCAAATATATCGCAGCATTGATCTATGGTGACAATCCAGATCAAAATACATTAGAACGTGCTGTACGTTGGGTCATCATTCTATTAGTTGTTGTCTTTGACCCACTAGCCCTTGTGTTGATCATGGCTGCATTGAGCAGCTATCGCTGGGAATCCGAAAGTAAGGAACCAGTGAAAGAACTTCCTGTCGACAAAAAAGATATCGAAAAAAAGATTGATACAATGACTGCTGCAAATCTAGATATAACGGTAGATAGTAATCTATCCATAAACGATATTACAGATGAACCGGTAAAAAAAAGGCTGAAAGACCGGCTCCTATCCCAACTAAGAAACCTAAGCCTTCAAAACCTAAAGCCAAAAATAAGCGCAAACCTAGACAATCTTATAAGCAAGTCAAAGTCGAATACAATACTCCTGACTCAGAGATTGACAGATTGGGAGAAGAGCCCGATCTTGAATCTAGCAAAGAAGTTTTACAAAAGGAAATAATTACAGATAACGTGACCCCTGTACATGATGTTGGAGGGGGTTATGTAGAATTTGAAGAAAAACTATTTCAACGTAATGCGTTGAAAGAACTGCGTCCTGATCTATTCAAAATAAAAGCCGATACTTTAGGAAATCCGATTGAGACTAAATTCGGAACAAATTTTCCTAGAGTCTCACGCAAGGGCGATATATTTGTTCGCGTAGACGTTATGCCAAATCGCGTGTTCAAATTCGACGGTAATAAATGGCTAGAGCAAAACAAGGAACTTAGTCAGAGTTACCTAGAAAATGACTACCTAGAGTTCCTTATAACTAAAATCCAAAGCGGTGAGTACGAACTTGACCAGCTAACTAGTGCTGAAAAAATGGAACTTGAAGAGTACCTAAGGCGTACCCAAAATACTTGACCTAAATTCTAGACTATACTATACTTATAATACGTTCTACAACTATGGAGTAACGTTTATGAAGTCTAAATTGGTTATGGTAGGGGTACTATTAGCGTTGGGCGCTTGCGCAAGCAAACCTCCCCGTGTTGATACTGTACGTGAAGAAGAACTCAGTACTAACTTTGTTGCTGAAGGCATCAAGGTCACTAGTTCGGGTTGCGGTCGTATGAGTCAATTGGTCGGTCGTACTTGTCGTGTCGTTGCTATCGAAAGCACTGCAACTTCACCGACAAACGGTGGATCAAATAACAATCGCGAAAGTGGTATGATCGTTGCCTGTGATAAGGCGTTGGCTAATGTGAGTGACTGGATGGGTCTGCGCGTTGAGAGCGATAGAACTACGAGACGCACAGGTCTTGCGAACGAGATCAGTCAGAGCAAGGAGACGCAGAGCAGCAACCGTGATGAGGGTGCTTCAGAGTCTAGCAATCGCGAAAATCTCAATGATATCAAAACTGAGGTCACTACTGTAGTGCGAGTCAACAGCAAGCGTTATTTGACTGGTTGGTATACTGCTGAACAAGAAGTGATCGGCAGACAAGAAGTCAAGTGTGTCAAGCGTTGGGACGAGACCAATAACGCATTGTTGAAATCTTTCAGCGGGCGATAACATGAGACTGGTCGCTATAGCGGCACTCTTGTTAGCATCAGATATAGCGGTTGGTGCCACTTCTATCATCGTAGATGGATATGGTTCCAACCGTGAATCTAGTAAGCAAGATGCGTTTAGAACCGCTATTGAAAAAGTTTGCGGATTAGAAATCCTCTCAGATAGAGAGCATGTCAATTCAAAAACTAGAAACAACAAGGTTCAAACATATAGCCAGTGCCGTATAGTGGACTATGTCGTTTTAGATGAAACTGTTGACTCAATCAGGGTAAAGGTCATTGTAGAAAGCACAAAGAATAATGGATTCTTTGTTCATAGTCCTGACAACATTTTCACTGAAAATCTCAGTGATGTATTTGATAATTATAGCATTGAGAGGGAGAGCGGAGACGATTTCATCATTTCTGCATTTAGGCATTATCCTTATCATGCTTACAATCTAAAAATCTATGATTATAGAATCATCACTGATAGTAGAAGGGATTTGTTTTTACAGATTCCCTATCAACTCACTTGGAATAAAAATTTCGTAAAGCATATTGATGCTACGCTCAATCTAGTAGGTACTCGCACTGGTCAAGGTAAGATGTATGTAGGTAGAAAAAGATATCTTATCGATGACTTGACTAGATTAGATTTGATAAAAAATCAAATGACCGGCAATAAAGATTTTCGTTTACGTGTGAAGGCTCTTGATAAATCTGCCAATCATATGTTTACGGTATGTCATAGTCCTCGATATATTCCAAACGGAATATTTTTCAGCGCGGGTGTGTATAGTGAACTCACCATTTTTCCAAGAGATAAAAATACTGATAGTATCTACATAAAACTCTCACAATCTGACAAGAACATTCATGCTATATATGTAGATGTAGTTGCGGCTAAAGACTGTAAAGTTTAGCAGCATTCTATAAACAATAAGTAGTATATCATGAGTGAAAATGTTTTAGAAGTTTGTTCCTTTTGTAATACACACAAGGACGAAAGAAAGAAGTTGATTGTTTCAGGAAGTGTTGCGATCTGTGACGAATGCACAAACTTGTGCCATGATCTTGTGATACGTGACGTAAAGCCTGATTACAAAGAAGATGAAAAAGCAGCGATAGAAATAAATGAAAACCTGAAAAAAGTTGATGCTATCGAAGTCAAAAAACATCTTGATCAATATGTCGTAGGACAGCAAAACGCTAAAAAAATATTATCGGTAGCGATAGCTAATCATTATAAACGTATCACCCACACTGATCCTAATATAGAAATACAAAAAGGTAATGTGTTATTGATAGGTCCTACCGGTAGTGGTAAAACCCTTTTAGCGAAAACAGCAGCTAGGCTACTGAAAGTTCCTTTCGTTATCGCAGATGCTACAAGCCTCACTGAAGCAGGTTATGTAGGTGATGACGTTGAGAGCATGATCGGTATGCTAGTACAAAATGCCGGCGGAGATATATCTCTAGCAGAGAAAGGCATCATCTTTATTGATGAAGTTGACAAGATAGCAAGAAAAGGTGAAAGCACAAGCATCACAAGAGATGTATCAGGTGAGGGAGTTCAGCAAGCCTTATTGAAGTTAGTTGAAGGTACTAAATGCCGCATACCGGCTGCCGGCGGTAGGAAACACCCTGACGGGAACATGCTGATGGTCGATACAAAAAACATACTGTTTATCGCAGGCGGTGCATTTGTTGGATTAGAAGAAGTCATCAAACGAAGGCTAAAAGGAACAACTATCGGATTTAGTGCAAGCATCCAAAGTGAGAAAGATATAGGTCTACAACATATTTCTCCTGACGATCTAACTAAGTTCGGAATGATTCCAGAATTCGTGGGTCGTTTCGCTACAACGATCAACATTGACGAACTTACTAAACCAGAAATGTTGAAGATCCTAACAGAAGTCAAAAACAATTTTATCGATCAATATACTTACCTGCTGAGTATTGACAACATCAAACTGACTTTTAGTAAGGAAGCCCTTGAAGAAATCGTCAATAATTGCATGGCCTTGAAGGTAGGGGCTAGGGGGCTGCAATCTGAAGTTGAAAGAGTGCTTATGCCCCACATGTTCAATGTTTCACGCTATAAGAGAAAGAAGATATCCGAGATAAATATTACACTGGATTTAGTAAAAAATCCTAAAGAAGTAATATGAACGGAAGAAAAGTAATAGTAAAAGACGGAAATATCGAAAAGGCGCTTAGAAAATTCAAAAAGAAGATTTCTGAGTCTGGCTTGCTATTGGAACTAAAGGACCGCGAGACATATACTAAGCCCAGCGTAAAGAAAAAAATTGCTAGGGCAATGGCTAAAAAACGCTGGAAAAAAATCGTCAATCAACAAAATTTTCCAAAAGCCTAATCCCCCGAAATAGTAGATTTTTTTACAAAATTTGATAAGATAAATACAATATACAGACGCCGATGGTCGGGTCTGTATTAGTCATAAACTTGCTTATAAAGGAGAAATAATATGACAAACACATTAACATTACGTTCCTTTGACGTTCCGTCAATTCACAAATTCGCAGTTGGTTTCGATAGTATGTTCGATGAACTAATGCGAGTCAGTAATCAGCAAAGCACTCAAAACTATCCCCCTTACAATGTTGTAAAACATAGTGAGGATAAGTTCGTTATTGAACTTGCTGTCGCTGGTTTCCGCGAAGGTGATATCACGGTAACTGTTGAAAAGAACATTCTTACTATCGAAGGTGATCGCTTTGAAACTGAGACTGAAACACCTGTAGAGTATCTACATCGTGGTATCAGTTCACGTAGTTTCACTCGCACTTTCACTCTTGCTGACCACGTTGAAGTGGTAAATGCAAATAGCACTGATGGTATCTTGTCAATCACGCTTGAGCGCAAAGTTCCCGAAGAGTTGCAGCCCAAGAAGATTGCAATCGCATACAATAAATAATATAATAGTAAGATAATGTGTTCGCGGTCAATCACGGCCGCGAACTTTAATAAAGGAAACAAAGTAATGGCAAATCCTGATACTCGACAAAAAATCAAACCTAATGTGGGTTTAGTAGAACCTCCCCTTTATCGCATCATTTATATCAATGATGATGTCACTACTATGGAGTTCGTTGTTACATCACTAGTGGAATATTTCAACTATAATGATGATACTGCGATGAAATTGACACATGATATTCATGATCAGGGCAGTGCTGTGGTGGCAGTATTACCTTATGAAATCGCAGAACAGAAAGGCATTGAGGTTACTCTTGATGCTAGAAATCAGGGCTATCCCTTACAAGTAAAAGTTGAAGCAGAGAAAGTTTAAATTTTTACAGTTATTCTTTTTGCCCAATAGGGCAATTTCTTTTGATATGGATTGTTGATATAAGTGATTCCATGTTTCACTATATCAACAGTCGTATCACAACTACCATAAGCCCAGTGTGTGATTTTCATCTCACTGTCTACAGATAAACAATGATCAGGGTAGATATGGTCGTCAACATGATCAGGTATTTTTCCAAAATATAGTTGTTTGCCGGGAATGCAGGCAGTGACTAGTAATATATTTTTTACGTCAAGGTGTTTTTGTAGTTTTTCTACAGATGATGTTAGATAGCCTATGTCATCCAATCGCGCTTTCACTAGATCCATATCGATATCTTTAGGATCGTCAGCACTCCATCCGTTAGCACCTAATATCGCTACACCGTCAATTATCACAACATGATGATATAACATGGCTACTTTCGGTAGCTTTTTCATCAATGATTGTAATTCTTTGGTTCTGATATCAATATCAACACAGGTCTTATATTCTAATAGACCAGGGACATAAAATATGCCCTGGTATATTTTACTCAAATGTGATAGGACTTGATAAACCGTTCTCAAATCATAGCTGATATTACCAGCGACTACACAGTATAAACTTGTAGCCTTGCTTTCCCAGTTGAAACTATCTTCCGGGTCTAGATTTAGGTCGCTTATAAGGTCAAATCCTATCTCCATCTTGTCTTACTTAGCAACTTTTAGCTTTGGCTTCTTGACCTTAGCAGCAGCGGCCTTGGCCTTACCTGCAGCCTTCTTGGCTCCAGCTTTGACCTTCTTACCTGCTTCAACTGCGTCAGCTACGTTTACAACGCCGTCCTTGTTGACATCTAGTGCGTTCTTTACGTCAGCTTTTACAGCTTCAGCAACTTTCTTGGCATCGTCTGCATTTAGGGCGCCGTCTTCCATAACGTTGACCTTATTGAGGGCACGATATACCAAAAAGGCTGCGACTAATAAACCGATTAAAATAATCCAAAATAACATATATGTTTCTCCTAAAAATGTATTTACTGCCTAAAAATAATAGTAGTATTTAATATCTAAATAAGTTTATGCGCTTTCATGACCTCAAAAAGCTGATGGACGAACCACTTCCCAGCAAGAGTTTGCAGCGTTCTAAGCCTTATAGACCCAAAATGAAAGAAGTAAAAGCGTTATATAGGCTCATAAATCGTGAGATATTCTATAATAGATTGCCCATGCCCAAATTTGTACTGCGTAGATTACATGATGCGGTAGGGATGTGCGTAGGTCGAGAGGGTCCTATACGTAAAACTAAGAGTCATTGTACATTACATTTTTGTGATCGCTACTATTGTCGCCAGTGGTTCATTTCTACTTTAGCGCATGAGATGATACATCAGTATCAATGGGATGTGTATAGTAACATACGTGTACAACGGGGACTACCCAGACATATGAGCCATGGACCGACTTTTTATATATGGCGTAAGAAGCTAGCCAAGTATGGTATTGCTCTAAAACAAAATGCTTTGACGGAAAAACATTGGTTCGATAAACAAGATACAACCCAAGTTTGAACTAAATACTACATGCGCGACTTACTAGATAAAATAGAATTATTGTCTGAAGATAGGACACTCAGTGCCGCAATCATCACTAAACGTGTCTCACGCTTTGAGAAGTTCCTGCAGATGATAAAGACAGGAATGCCCTTCTATACAGTAGATAAAGAACCGGTCGTCGCGGACCCTAAAGAAGCAAAACGTTTTGAACTTATGGACAAACAGGGTCTGTTCAAAGGTCCTCTCAAGTTGAAATTAGATGACGGTTCAGAAATCGCGTTGAGTCAATTACTAAAAACTGCTGACCTAGGTGGTCAAGCAAGCACTGGCCAAGAGGGTGAGGAAACAGGAAAAGAGGCCGCATTACTAAAGCCCACACAGATAGGAATCACAGACAGAGATATCCCTGCTGATGATTTGGCGGATGTTATCATAAACAATCCAGTACTACAAAGCACAGACTATGGAAAGCTAGTTATAGAGATGGCGAAAACAATCGTAGCAGGCGGTAAAGCAACCATCCCTAAAGATACACCAGAAAAAATCAGAAAAAGCATTATAGACTATGCAGGCGAATATTTAGGTGTATTGGCTTTAGTGACTGGTAACACACGCTTTCCTGCTAAAAAAAGATTTGAAGGATGGTTGGGCGGAAGTGTAGATTCACTTACTATCAATTTTCCTAGCAAATCAAATCTAAACATAGCAGATAGTTTCGCTAGCATCAAAAACAAAAACACTCAACATACAGTAAACATCAGCAGCAAAGGTACAGGTGGCGGCGCACCGCCAAGCCTCAGCGGGCTCAAAATTCCAGATAGATTGAAAAAGAATAAAGACTTCATTCCTGCTATTGAGTTCATAGAAATTTGTAATTTAGATAAACCCTCTAGACAGGGTTTCGGAAGTCCTAGAACTGTCAGCCAAATCTTTGAAGCTATGAATCTATTACACAAATATAATCCTGACTCAATACCTAAAAAGTTCAATAAATTTTTGCCATGGGATCCAAGTATCACTAATGTAGTAGTCGATAGCATGAACGAATTCAAGCGTACAAGAAAAGGTGATTTACCTAAATATCAAAAATTATGGCAAGACATCAATTTCAGAAGCCAAAGCAGCGATGGCGGTAAATTAGTATTCGCTGTAAAAGATGCCGTGATGAGAGCCGTGAACGAAGGCAATGCGTTGCCTGAATTCGGGGCAGTAGTGTTAGAAGTTCTAGGTGATAATTTTATTCAGAACTACACAGACTATGACGGCAGAACAAAAAGCCTTTCATTCTCTACACAATGGCCAGCAAAACTTGATGGTAAAATTTCTTTGAAAAGCAAGTCCGGATCTACAGATCCAACAAAGGGTGGGCTAAGTTTCAAGTTAGGACCTAAAGAGGAAAAGACAGAATTAGAACAGCCCGATGAAGTGGGCGATATATCTACACAAACATCAAGCACCATGCCGTTATCAAAAGCGGCTGATATTTTGTCAAAAGGAGTTAGCAAACCCATCAGCATGGCTCCAAAATCTTCCTCGAAAGGTGTGGGTAGGAAAAAAAGAAAATAACCGTTCTGGTTGATTTATCTAATTACATCAGTTATAATTGATTTTATTTTATAGGAGTTTATATGAGCCTCGTACCTATTGTTTTGGAACAGACTAGCCGCGGTGAGCGCAGTTATGATATCTATAGTCGTTTGTTGCGCGACCGTGTGATCTTGCTTGAAGGCGAGGTTCATGATCAGATGGCAAATCTGATCGTAGCACAATTGCTTTATCTTGAAAGCGAAAACCCTGAAAAAGACATCAGTCTTTATATCAATAGCCCGGGCGGTAGTGTGACTGCTGGTATGGCTATCTATGATGCTATGCAATTCATTCAGCCAGACGTTAGTACAATCGTCATGGGTCAGGCATGCAGCATGGGTAGTTTGCTTGCTCAAGCAGGTGCAAGTGGCAAACGTATGATTCTTCCAAACGCACGCCACATGATCCATCAACCAAGCGGTGGTGCTAGGGGTCAAGCGACTGACATGGAAATCCAAGTGCGCGAGATCCTTGAGATGAAAAAGAACCTAACCAATATCTATGTCAAGCATAATAGCAAAGGCAAGACCTTCGAGGAACTTGCTAAGGACATGGAACGCGACTTTTTCATGAGTGCCCAGCAGGCCCTAGATTATGGACTTGTTGACAGTGTATTAGAAAAACGCCCCAAATCAGAGTAAAATAATAATCCTAATAGAATCAATAACTTACAGATAGACGTAAGTTATTGATTTCCATGGAATTATAGTGGTTGACATTGGGTACGTTTGGGCATATACTATCTACATACTGAACGAACGGAGATTGATATGTTCAAGAACGCACGAAATCTGAACGAGTATGTAGAGGATCTGAACAAGTGGCGAATGATTTGGAATCATCTACCCCTGGATCTGAACAGCGCAACTGACCGTCAGCGTATCGCAGAGTCACTAGAGGGCGAGTTGAGCCCCGAGAACTTGACCTGCGATGGCGAGTTGTCCCGTAGTGTCGTTCAAGCCCGTTACAATAGTCTGGCCAAGGTCTGCAAGGAACTCAAGGCCCTCGACCCCAGGGTGAAATTTTACGAGTTTGGCTAAAAAAGGCTTGACTTTGGGTCAGGACTTTGATATACTATCTATACAGTTGATTCAAGGAGATATTTTATGGTTCCGGTTACACTGACTGCTAAAGAGTTTGAGACGATTCACAACGCCCTGTGGTACTTGGGTCAGATTGACAAGCCCGAGGTTCAGACACTGGTCGAGGAGATTCGTGGTGCGCTCAAGGGTGCTTACGAGCAGGAGCGACAGATTAGTGACCGTAAATACGACCACTATACTCAGGTCAAGTCTGACCTCGGTCTCGACGCGATCTGGTCGATCACTGAGGTTGACAATCTTAGCGATCCGCATCCCTACGAAGGTGTCAAGTATGTCACCTACAAAAGATTCTGGGGTGAGGGCATTGTGACTCAGGCTATTCATGGTAACACGTGGGCTGCTCTCTATGTCGCGGCTAATGCTTGTATCCGTGACAGCGGTGACGAGCATCATGTGTTCATTGAGGACTTTCGCAAGTCTGGTGACACTCTCCTACTAACGACTGGTTCATGATTGGGTCCGCGGGCACCCCTGCTTACATGAAGCGATCAAGTCCCGCATCTTTTTTATGTACACTCTAATACTTGTAACAACTAATTTATTTTTAGGCGATTACTCTTCCCTACAAAATTGCAATCAGGCCATTCGAGCAATTTATGAAAGGAAGATGATACCTAGACCATGGCTCTTGTCAAAGGAAGAAATGGATAGGACTCAAAAAGCGGTAGATTTTAGGGTACAATTTCAAACAGAATATGTGTGTGTAAAGAAATGATTGCGATTCAAGAAACTACAGTTTGGAAAGGTGACATTCAGCCCAACCATACTTACTTGATGGATGGTAGTAAGATCGTATCGTATATTCCTAAAGGCACGACCAAGATCATCACGCTCAACAAGCCATTGAACCTTGATCGTCGTGGTCGCACGTTTATTGAATTGAAAAAGAATCCTTTCAAGATCAAGGTCGAAAGTAACTTGGTCAAAGTTTCGGGTAGCAAGGGTAATACATATTGGGTAGATCCTGATCAAAAAACTTGTACTTGCCCTGGCTTTACTTTCCGTAACTATTGCAAACACCTCGACGAGGTGCTAAAATAAGTTATGACACTGGAATATCTAGAACCTGAATGGGAGCATAAATATGTCACCATGCTTGATGCGCTCATCGATTACCTTGATGAGATCGGGCAACGGGAAATCACTACTATCAATCAACGTGATATCACTATCATAAAGGCTCTGATTGAGTTTTATGATTTTGAAGTATTGGATAACCAGGATATACTGGACATCATGGATGATGTCAAACAACGTGTGAATGAAAGAGACGATATAGAACAGGGAGAGGATAATGGTAATTGAAAGCCTACTATTGTACAGCAACATACTTCTATTAGTAAGTTTGGCTGTATTTTGGTTAGTTGACCAGTTGATTGACTAACAGAATTATTATATAATAATCTTATGACAATGCATCTCATACGCGGTATTAGCACACTCAATACACGCAAGCCTGCCTTCAAACTAACTAAGGCTAAGGAAGCGAGTTGGCGAGATGACTTTGCTATCTACAACCGTGAACTCAAGCGTCAGGGCCAACCTCGACTGACTTGGGAACAGTATATGGATATGCGTTTAGGTAAATCTACTAAGGTAAACCCAGCAAGGGTTCGCACCAGTTATACTCCTACGCATACACATCCGCGCTATGTTGATCGTGTAGAACATCAGAGCCTTGATGTTGTTGCTGGCAATACACTCAAGCGTGAGCCATTGAAATATACTGGTACACTTGTCAAGGGTATCGCTACTATGCATAAGAGTAATGCTGTTCCGGTCATTGACGAGGAGCAGATGAAAGATATCAGTCGCATGAGGCGTGGATAATGAACGAACGAATTTTAGAATTAGCAAAGCAAGTTTGGCCTGATCCAAATATTAGTCATGCCAATCATGTGAAGTTCGCCGAATCAATTATCAGGGAGTGTGCTGACATTGCCTCAATAAACCAACACCAATATGAAAGTGTTGGGAAGTATGTATTAGAACATTTTGGAGTTGAGTAATATGGCTAAAGCATTTGTAGATAAAGATGGTAAGATTTATCAAGCGTTCAATCGTTTTGATTTTGAACAGCAGATCATGAGTTGCTGGCATGTCACTACTGATATCAAAGATTTGAGCGAAGAAGTATTAGAAGGTGATATGACTAAGGATCAGATCACCAACGTTCTTATGGGTATGGAACAGATGTATGAGATTCGTTTCAACAAACTGTTCCGTCAGTTTGAACAATTGGTTCGTGAGTATCATCCACAGATGGATAAGAGAGAGGACTTAGAATGAAACGACAGATTATTGAAATGATCGCATTGGCAGCAGTCATCTATGGTGTGTTGCTTAGTGCCTTTTGGTATTTTATTGGATAATGAAGGAAAATATTATGAATAAATCTTTACTTTTTATGATCGTTGCTTATGTCTTTTTGACTGGTTGCAGTACTGTAGATGGTATGCGTACTGACGTAGCAAGGGGTGTAAACAAAGTCGCTGAATTGATCAAGCCTTGTGACCGTGATGATGCTACCTTAGAGTGCAAGGAAAACAAGTAATGAGTTTATTCAAAAACGAAGTTCCCAGCGTCACACCAAAACAAGATATCACTTGGTATGTCAAGTGGACTGTAAGCATCATCATGCTTCTTGGCATGGCGTTAGGACGCGGCACAGGCAACCCTGAATTTCAAATCTATGATACAGCCGCGAGTTGGATCGGTGCGTTGGGTTGGTACTGGGTCGGATATAAATGGGGCGATAGGGCTATGCAGTTAGTAAACGGTGTCATGCTGTTTATCTGTACTGTAGGATTAGTAAATCAACTCAATTTATTCTAAATAGTGTTATATTAAGGAGTGTACAAATATGGTACAAAAACTTTTAGTTGTTATGTTTGCAAGCCTCCTATTTGGCTCAAGCGCAATGGCCCAAGAAGGCCCAAGTACGGAACAAGTGCTGGGTGCAATTGCTGGGGGCGCACTTGGAAGTACTATAGGGGACGGTGACGGTAAGAAAGCAGCCACAGTGATTGGTGCTATCATCGGCTATCGCATGGGTGAGCGTGTACTCAGTACTAAGGAACATGGTCAATTTTTGGCTCTAAACGAAAATGATTTTCGTCGTTATTGCCGTCATGAAGTTCCAGGTCGTTACAGCCATGATCGTAGATTAGCAAATCGTTGGGTACAAGGTTGTGTAGTTCGTTTAGAACGACAGCAAAAAGAACTTGAGCGCGAAGCATATCTAGATGGGCTAGGAAACTAATGGAAACTTTCAAAGACATTATCGCTACCTTAGTTATTTTTATACTAGCGTTAATGGTAGCAGGATCGTTTTTTGTGATCCTTTATAATTTATATCATTGGGTGACATGATGCACAAATGTCCTGTAGATGGTTGCAATAGACAGTTAGATCATAATGGGTACCCTGTTGAGTATTGTGACTATCAACAGGGCCGTTGTCCTATGCAGAAAGAACAACTCAGTTTCAAAGGTCATTTATTTTTAGGCAGTATATTCATTCTCATGGGACTTATCATATGGTCAACTATATAAAAAACTTCATAGCAAAATTAGCATTGTTACCCGTATTAGCTTTACTTGGCGGCTTTTTATTGATATTCTTTTTAGTAGTACCGCAGTTCAAACTTTTCAAAGATAAATCAAAAGTTCGTCCTTGGTCATTCACTAAAAGAGGTAAACATGGCTACGAAGAAAAAGAAGTCAGCGACTGGTAAAGCAAAAGCGAAAACTAAAACACCTGCTAAAAAGAAAGCAGTCAAAGCACTACCTAATCCACACGTAGGTAAGCGTTTTTTCAAAATCGAATTAGGCGGTTATGGCGGCGAACTTATCGTTGGTCGTGCTAGCGAAGAGTTTGTTGAATACTGGCTAGATGAAGATCGTAAAGACAATCTAATGGATCATATGCATGGCATGAATGACATGATCATGTATGAAGATGATGACGATATGGAAGTCGATGGATTTGATAGTGACAGCCCAGAAGTTTACGAGGGATCAGGCAATCGTGAATATTGGGAATTCGATGATATCGAACATGAAACGATGGTCAGTTATGATTATACCCAATATACTGTCACTGAGATCAACGTTGATCCGCGCGCCGAATACAAAGATGGTGAACTATCTTGGAGTGATGCTGCTACTAAGAAGCGCAACTTTGACTGGGGTTCAAAACTTTACACTGAGATAGACGATACAGCTAAACAATTTGACATGGAAAACTGTGTTGTAACCCGTGAGTTATACATCAATGATTCAAAAGAAGATGTAGCTGATCCTATTCCTGTTATCATGATGTATGACAGTCAGAAGGGTGTGTTTGGTCATCTATATGTTATGACTAACGGTGAAGATTTTGATCCTAAGAAGTTTGCTTATGTTGCATTAGATAACACTATGAGCAGCAATGCTGAGACGTTCTATTACGATAAAGTAGGATTGACTGTGGATCACAATGAGCTAAGTACTTGGGGCAAGGGCTTTTTCGCTAATGTTGGATATATTTCAAAGGCTGAAATTGAATTTGACTGGCAAAATGCATTAGAGGAAGGTTGGAGTTATCTAGAGGAAAATAATGAGTAATCTCAAAGAACTAACTTGGGAACATCACAAAAATGCAGAAAGACAGGCATTCGTCAAAGAGATGTTCGCTATCGAACCACAAATAAGTGCTAGTCGCTATGCAAGTTATCTTTATAATCAATATAAGCAGTATGAAGTTTTAGAAAGAGTAGCCTCAAATATATTTGATACAATGCCCGAATTACGCAGGACATCAAAACTCTATGAAGATTATAAAGAACTTTGGATAAGCGATAATGAACCAAAACTAATGCCTGTGGTTGAAGAATATATAGATCATTTAGAAAATATCAAAAATGATCCACATAAGCTTATGGCGCACATTTATGTTAGGCACATGGGTGACTTGAGCGGTGGTCAAATGATTTCAAAACGTATACCCGGCAGTGGTAAATTTTACCAATTTGATAAGTCTGTAGATGAACTAAAAGAACAAGTACGGTCAAAACTTGATGACAGCATGGCAGATGAGGCAAAAATATGTTTTGATTTTGCTACTAAAATGTTTATCCAGTTAGGTGAGTCAAAATAAAATAAAATGAAAATCAAACTTGTGAGTGATCTACATCTTGAGTTTAGCGATGTAGACATTCCAAACAATGGTTGTGATGTACTAATCTTGAGCGGTGATATTCTCATCGCTCAAGACCTTCATGACCACCCTCGCGGCGACTGGTTAGAAAGCCAAGAATATCTCTGGAAGAATGGGCAGATGCGCCCAGAAAAAAGTGATCGCTTCCGTGACTTCCTTGATCGTTGCTCAAAGAACTTTCCGCATGTGATCTATGTAGCAGGCAACCATGAGTTCTATCATGGTAAGTGGCTTGCCACAATAGATTATCTACGTGAAGAATGTAGCTATTGGCCTAACATTTATTTCCTTGACAAGGATGTCAAGGTTATTGATGGCGTGCCATTTCTTGGTTGTACACTATGGACCGATCTCAACAAAGGTGACCCTGTGACTATGCATAACGTCAGCAACATGCTGAATGATCACAGATTGATACGCCATGACGGATTGGGATATACTAGGATACGTGCCATACATACTATCGAAAGGCACAAAGAACATCTAGCCTGGCTAAAAGAGACTGTACCGAAGTATGAAAAGTGTGTCGTAGTAGGACACATGGGTCCTACGCATAAAAGCATACATGAAAAGTATAAGAATGATTATTATATCAACGGTGCGTATTGTAGCGACCTTAGCGATTTCATACTTGATCATCCGCAGATCAAACTTTGGACGCAGGGTCATACTCATCATCACTTTACCTACATGGTAGGAAATACCATGGTAGCCTGCAATCCTCGCGGTTATGAAGGATTTGAACCTGACAGTGGTTGGTCAAAAGATTTTATAATCGATTTGGACACACTAGAAACAACTAGGTAACCAAAGTTCTTGCATCCTCAAGTAGAGTATCATATAATATCTATAC
>Ga0222714_10003026_pt1 | contig 17413 bp, 15 predicted proteins | sample C33_3DmetaG_FD_165048 | JGI IMG/M metagenome (GOLD analysis project Ga0222714, IMG submission 165048) | Estuarine water microbial communities from San Francisco Bay, California, United States - C33_3D | ecosystem: Environmental > Aquatic > Marine > Unclassified | place: USA: California...
TTGACTTTGGCGATTATCCTTATGTTACATCTTCAAACACTGGAGTAGGAGCAGTATTAAATAATGGTTTCAATTATCAGCAAGTTGGGAATGTTGTCGGGGTTATCAAGTGTTATAGCACCTATGTTGGAGCTAAAGGATACCAAAAAGACGACGAACGATTTGAAATGTTGCGTGAGATTGGTCAAGAATACGGAGCTACAACAGGACGGCCAAGACAAATAGACTGGTTAAATCTCGATGAAGTAATTACTGCATGTCAAATGAATGGTGTTACAAAACTTATTATCAATAAAATGGATGTACTTCGTCAAGTTGACAGTGCTTGGAATTATTACAAGGACAATATATTGGTTTCTTGTGCAAATGAAGATACATTCGTTTCTAATATTTGGAAAGAAGTTGGGAATGTACTTCCTGGTGTATATATCCAATTCCAGGGGCAACTTCATTGAAATTAACACTAGACACAATCATTGCTAATAAACTTTTCAAGAAAGCTAAACTTACTTGTAATTTGTCACTCAAGGGTACTGCTGATTCTGAGTTTAACTTTTTTGCTAAAGATAAAGAACTTCATTTGCAAACAATTAATGATTATTGTCAGCAAATTATAAACACAAAAATACATGTTGAAGATGATTTCGAAACATTTTCTTGTGAAGCTAATTTAACTTCAGATTTTGCTAATATTTACACATCAGATAAACTTAATATGGTTTACTCTGCTGAAAAGAATGTTGTTCACCTTGGTGATAAAAGCGCAAAATGTGTTGTTTTGGCTAATGATGGTTCTGACTTTATTCCTTTCAATTTTCTACCAAAGTCTACAGTTTTTGATGTTCCAGGTAGTTCGCTTTGGCATGCATTAAATTACACAGCCTTTTCTACATCCAAGGAAAGTATGATTAATGCTGTATATTTGAACTTTGATTCATCCTACCTTACTGCATATTCTTTTGATGATAGAAGAATGTCAAGGTTTAGGATTAAGATTGGTGATAATTGCCCTGAGTTTGAATCTTTCTTTGTACCTAAAGAAACTGCAGAAATATTGATCAATTTGCTTCAAGACAGCACAGTAACATTTCAAGTAGGGCAAAGACACCTAAAACTATCATGGGGAGATACTACTTTAATTTTGTCACTTGTTCAAATTGACAAGAAAACTTATCCAGACCTCAATAAGTTTTTCCGCAAAGATGATAAGGCTGAGTTTAAAGTAAGCAAAACTGAATTAACTAAGTCTTTGAAACTTGCTGGGCTTGTTGCTAAAAACTCTTTCATCAATATTGAGTTGAAAGCTAATACACTCATTTTTACTGGATCTGATAAAGAGCGTGGTTCTACTCAAAATAAGATTGATTGTATTTCCAGTACTAATTCAGGAGAAGTTCAAGTCCTACATAAAGATTTGATGGACTGCATTTCTAAGACTGAAGATGAAGAACTAGTTTTCAAGATCAAAGAAATTGATGAAGAAAAGTTGTCATTGTGCTTGATTCATGGTAACTTTAATCACTTGTTAATGCCAATTGTTTCTAAAGATGAAAATGAAGAAGAATAATCCATTTGTTGAAGAGAATTGGAAGAAAGTTTACATTTACACGGGGGATGAATACATCTCCCGTATTTTTTCCTTTGAAGACACAATTGTAGAGAGACTAGATACAAACTCATCTATTAATAAGATTGTAAATACTATACAAGGTGTTAATATTTTTGAACAGAAGAAATGTGTCAAAATATATAATCCTAATGCAGCTCAAGTTAAAGCAATTTTTGATTCTATTTCAACATCAAAAATAAATGCTGACTACGTTCAAATATATTGTTGTAATGAATCTTTAGATGGTAGATCTGCTTTATCTACAAAAGGTAAAGCAGCTGGAAGAATATTCAACTACAGTGCAATTGAATATTCTAACGTTTCAGGATTTTTAAGGTTTTTGAATGATTGGCTTTCGCATAGAAATCTTACAATATCTTATGAAGCAGAAAATTGGATACAAAACAATTCACCATCTACAATAGTTAAAATGAAATCAGGGGCTACAAAAAAAGAAGTAATTGTGTATGATCTTCCCCTTATTTTTAATGAACTATCTAAACTAACTGTCTTGGATAAAAAGACTATTGATTTGGCAGACGTAGATATATTTCAATTTAGCGATCATAACAAGAACATATTTGATTTCTTTAATGTCTGTATGTATGGTAAGCCTTCTGAAATCTTAAAAGGCTTAATAGATTTAAATGAATCGCATGGCCACCAAATGATATTGATGGTCTTTCTTTCCCAATTGTTTTTCTATCTTAAAATTGCTGAATACAAAGAGAGCAAAATCAATAATAACGAGATGCTTGAAGACTTAAGTTTGTCTAAATATGTCAAGAAATATCTCAATTCAGACTTCAAAGAAATAGAGCAAGATATACCTTTGAAGCAAGTTAATCCAATCAGACTTCAAATTGCTTATAATCAAACTTCTTTATCAACTGAAGAAATATCAAGATACATACAATCCACTTTGAATGTTGTAGTTGATTTAAGAAACAATTTAAGTACAGAAATAGTTTTTCCATACTACTCATTGTGTTTATCCAACAAGAGATTATATCAAGTCATGTCGTATAACTATAGTAATGATTGATGAGCATTACATATACATTAATGAATTAGTTAAAAAGATAAAAGAAAATGATAGCTCTGCACTTTTTGAATTGTTCAGCTTTTATAAACCTTTAATTTTTTCAGCAATTACAAGATGTTTGGCAAAAGATAAAAACTTAATTTCATATAGAGAAGATTTAGTTCACGAATCTATTTTTGTATTACAGAGATTGAGTAAGAATTATGACCCTGCTTTATCTTATTTTTCTTATTATTTATCAACAAGAATAGATCACGCTCTTTTATCTCACTTCAAAAATGTATTCGATGTTAAAACAGAATCAAGTGATACCTTAGTTATCCATACATATTTTGATCCATTCAATAGAGTGAATAATGAGATTGTTATTGATGAAGCGATGCAGCAATTAAATGAGAAACAAAGAGAAGCAATTGATCTTTATTTTTTCCAAGAATTGACACAAGAAGAAGCTGCGGAAAAACTTGGAATACAACAAGCAGCATTCAGTAAGAGGCTTGATAGAGCTTTAGACAAATTAAGAGCTATTTTAAGTGATTCTTTCAAAAACGATGGAATATTTTAGCTCATATTTTTGTATTATATTGATATGTTGAACTTTTAAACCCCTAGTTGATTCGAGGGGTTTTTTATTTTGACATATAAATTTGCAAATTTATTTATTTAAGGGGAGTCTAAAGTGTCCGAAAAAAATAATGATGACTTTATTTACAATTGGCGCAACGAACTTAAGCAACATGCAGATGGTGCTTATCTTGTAGCTAAAAGAATGGCCTCAAATCTCAAAGAAAAAGGATTAGGCAAGAGTGATGTTATTGAACTCTTGGCTGTAGAAAACTTTGACTTAGATCTCGCAAAGAGAGTTGCTTCTAAGGTTTTTGATGAGAAAGATGCAGTAGCTGAGAAAAATACAATCGAAGTTTCCGTAGTTCCAACAAAGTATGCCGATTGTGCTCCAATTATAGAAAGAAGTCTAGTAAAATTAAGTGCTAAAGAGTTTGCTAAGAGACTTTGTTCAGGTCCTTATGCAATAGTTAAAGCAGATGAAAAATCATTTGATTCATGGGTAAGATTAGCAGAATTAGCTAAAACCTCCGCAAATGGTAAAAACAACTTACATGCTGAATTAAAACCATGGGTTGAAGAAGCTTTATTGAATTCAGTTTTAGTAGCACAAAACGATAAGCCCGTTATTACAGCAGCAGACAAATCAAATAAGATTTTCAAAGTTGCAACTAGAAAAGGTGAAGCAACAGTTAATTTAGCTGCAGGTACTTCATCATCAGAAAAATTTACAAAGGGTAACTACGAAACATTTGGTATTGCTGACGAGTTTATGGTTTCAGCAGCCGATACAGTTTCCCCTTACCAAAGATTGAAAAGAGCATTAGACTTTTAATTATATAAATAATATTTTTAAACCCGTCGATTTCGGCGGGTTTTTCTTTTATCTGTAAAATTATATTAACATGGCTAACTCTAAAGACAATATTATCAATTCATTAGTTCAAGTAGAAGAAAACTTACCAGAAACTTCTATCCGATATTTCAAAGATATCAAAGAAACTGATCAGCCAATAATTCCCCTGCCTCCTGATCATATGGCAGACATTACATACCCTCAATTTATAGAGGTCAGATGTGCTATTTGTTCGTCGCATTTAAGAAACATTGCAGAACATGTATATCTTGAAAGTGGAAAGAAATCTCAAGCTGTAATTAAGTTTTTTGAAAGACATTACGGAGCAAGATTAAACTGGACACAAGTTTCTACTCACATGGATAGCCACTGTGATTTTAAGAAACTTGTTACTTCTGGTTTAAAGAGCTACGAACACCAGGAAGAATTAATTGCCCCATGGATTTTTAGAGAAAATCAACTAGCTCTCACTGCTTTAATGGTAGAACTAGATGATGTTAGAGGTATCGATTGTAGCAAAAATAATGACCTTAAATTAAAAAGAGCTGCAATGGTTGAAAAGCTAATTAGTAAGATCCTTGATATTAAAGAAAAAAGGGACAATCAAGGTGTATTCTCAATCAACATATTTGAGATATTAGCAGAACTCCACGATAAGTTTGAAAGTGAACACGATAAAAGACTTATTAGAGATGAATTAAAAAAGCTAAGAGAGAAGCTTAAACAAGAAAATTAATGAGAAAAAACGCATCCAAAGCTACATTAACGCAAAATGAAATAAGACAGCAATTAATTCAACAAGCAAACCAAGCATCTGAAAAGTTCAAAGATAGTGAATATGCTGAAGAGTTTGCTGATGAAGTTGCGCCTAATGTTAGATCTGAAATTGCACCACCAGTAAAACCTGACAAAACAAGATTTAACCCAGATCAGATTGTTGATATTGTCACTTTTATTGAGCATCCTTATTTTTGTAATTTAAAACCCTATCCTCTACAAAGACTCATATTAAAGTGCTTCTATATGGGTCAGGAAGGCAATACAGATCTAGTAATTCAAGATATACCAGAAGAAGAAAGAATTGGATGTAATGGATGTGTCTGGGATTTTGTAAAGAAGAATGAGCATAAGTCTGTTGAAATGCACAAACAAAACAGACCATTCAAAGCATCATTTTCTGTAATTAACTCTCCTTGTTTGACTTGTGATCGAATGGATAAAGACATAATCAAACAAAGATTCGAACATGAAAAAGATAATGCAACTAACCCTGATGCTTTAAAGAAAATTGAACAACTTGAAGAAAGACCATTTATAGATAATTTCCAAACAGAAAAGGATTTACTTTATTCTGAAGAGTTCGATCCAAAATTGCGTATGCAGATTATGGACAAATGCGAAAATAGATATAAGTTTCAAGAATTAGTTTTAGTACTTGGAAGACGTAGTGGTAAATCCTTCCTTGTTTCTGCAATTGGTTTATATGAGCTATATAGACTAATTTCTATGGGACATCCTCAAGCTAGATATGGTTTGATGGAGTTCGATGCTATTTATCTATTGAACGTGGCTAAGAATGAAGAACAGGCTAAAAATGCTATCTTCGCTAAACTTAAACAAACTGTATTAGCTTCTCCATTTTTCCAACCCTATATCGGAAAAGATACAGAATTAGAAATGCGGTTCTTTACTGAAAATGACCGCAAAGAAAATGAAAGAAGAGAAGCAAATGGACTAAATCTTTTTTCTGGCTCATTAGTTTTAAAATGCGGTTCTAGTAGTGCATCAGGTCTCGTTGGTCTCACTTGTTGGAGTGTGATCATGGACGAAATTGCTGCAATGGCTGGTGATAACCCTGATTCTGGTCTTGACTATGATTTATATAATGACCTAAAACCTTCTCTAGCAACTTTCGGAAGAGATGGAAAGATGATGATGCTTTCCAACCCTAAAGGTCCAATTGGATTACTTTACGATTTGCATGAAAATAGACAAGAAGATCCATCAACTCTTGTCATGCGTGGACCTACTTGGCTTGTTAATCCTAATATTGATAGAGATTTCTTAGAGTCTGAAAAGAAGAAAAACCCTACTGAATATCAAATGCAATATGGCGCAGAGTTTGGTGCTTCATCCTCCGACCCAATGTTTGCAGAAGATGACATTAACAGATTCTTTTCCTCAATGTCAATGGTTAAAAGAGCTGAACAAGGATTTGGAATGCATGATTATTTCTGTCATTTAGATCCTGCAAGAACTTCAGACTATTATGCTTTAGCTGTTGCACACACAGAAGCTATAATTGGACAAATGGGTGCTGATGGAAGAATTATGAGAAGAATCGTAATTGACCATATACACTTCTGGAATCCATTAACTAAGAATCAGCCTATTGAAGAAAAAACAATTGAAGAATATGTTCTAGATTTGCACAGAAGATTTAGATTTAAGCAAGTAAGTATAGACCAATGGAACTCACAATCTTCAGTTATCAAACTACAATCATTAGGTGTACCAATTGTAGAAAAGCAATTCAATAAAAACTACAAAGAAAGTATTTACACAGAATTAGCTACATTAATTAGAGAAGATAGAATTGACATTTATGATATTTCTGGTGGAGCTTATTTAGATAAATCTGGTAATAAACATCCATTAAATGAAATCAAAGAAGCCAAAACTCAATTCTTATTTCTTCAAAAGAAATGGAAAGGAAAAAGATTTGCAATTGAAGCTTTGTCTGGATATCACGATGATATCTGTGATGCAGTGGCAGCTGTTTCTTATGAAGCATTATTTGCTAAGATTGCAAAAACTTTACCTAAGTCAAGGACGATTAATATGAGCGGAAGAATAAGATAACTATCCGTCTTTGAGGTTCTCAACAAATGTCTTCAAAAAAGAATATTAAAACAGCTGCTGGTTTTGGTGGTGTAGGAGGAGCAGGTTCAGGCGCTTGGGCTCCTGGTGGTAGTCCTGGTGGCGGAAATTATGGCGACTACAATCAGTTCATTACAGACCAAGGCTTCGAATCAATTTTAGCTAGAACACATAATCCACCAGATGATGATGCAACTAGAAACTTTGAAGCAAGATTAGTGCCATTTCATACATCCAAAGAAGATGACGTACTAGGAAATATTGACATTCTTGATCCTGTCGAAAGAGAAAGAATTAAATTAAGAGCAAAATTAAGAGATCATAAATCTTTAATGGAATCTGAAGCTCAAAAAATTAAACATACCGATAACAAAGAATCTCATATTTCAATGGAAGAATCACTTTCCAAAAGAAGAAAATATAAAGAAAAGCAAAAGTTTGATTATGAAGATGAAGTCCCAGCACAAATTAAGCCTGAAAGATTGCATTATTCTTCAAGTCAATTTTTGAAATTAGCAAAGGATTTTACAACCAGAAGAAGAGACAACATTACACCTTCTGGGCCTGATGATAATCCATTTTATGATGCACAATTTTCAAATCCTCAACTTGGCAAAACTCCATTGTTGACTGAAGGTGCAGATATTGATAAATACTTTGAAGATCAAAGAAGAGAATATACTCCTGATACAGATGGTTTTAGAAATGAACCAACTATTTTAGATACTTTGGATCCAGATGCTGCATATCCATCATTTTCAGGAAAAAGCTCTGCAGAAAATTATGATCCTACAGAACAAGACAAGACCATAGAACAACAATTGCATACTCAAGAATATGCTTTGAACAATGAATACGATAGACATAAACAAGGTGATGACGAAGTTGGATTTGATGACAACCCAGGATTGAAAGGCCAAGGTAACTTCCCAAGAGTTCCATGGGCAGGTTCCAATTTGTAAAATATATTTATGGCATATGATTATTTGATTATTGGAGCCGGTTTATTTGGCTCCATTTTTGCATATGAAGCTAATAAAATAAACAAAAAAGTTTTAGTTATAGATCAAAGAAATCATATTGGTGGTAATTGTTACACAGAACCATACGAAGATTATCATATTCACAAATACGGACCACACATTTTCCATACCTCACAAAAATATATTTGGGATTATTTGAATCAATTTACAAGTTTCAACAACTATTCCCATAGAGTAAAAGCAATAAACCAAGGCAAAATATATTCTTTACCGATTAATTTATCAACAATTAATCAAATATGGCCTGAAGCAAACACTCCAGATAAAGCAAAAGCACGAATAATCTCTGAAATAGTGCCTTGTGAAAATCCAAAAAACTTAGAAGAGCACATACTTTCTCTTGTCGGTCCCACTATTTACAAAACTCTTATTTACGGCTACACAAAAAAACATTGGGGAAAAGAACCTAAAAATTTACCATCATCAATTATCAAAAGATTACCAATTAGATATACATATGATGATAGTTATTACCCAGACCAAGATGTATATCAAGGCATACCAATAAATGGATACACACCAATATTTAAAAAACTACTTGAAGGCATCGATATTGAATTAAATGTTGATTTCTTTAATGATAGATCTTATTGGGAATCAAAAGCTCATAAAATAGTGTATACCGGCCAAATTGAAAGATATTTTGATTATATGTATGGAGATTTAGAATATAGATCTCTTGATTTCAAAAATTATGAAGTTATGACTGATTTTCAAGGATGTTCTCAAATGAATTACACTGACGAGAATACATCTTGGAATCGAATAATACAGCACAAGCATTTCACAAAAAGTAAAACAAAATATGACTTAATTACTTATGAATATTCTAAAAACTATAATCCAAAAGATTTGAATAGTAATCCATATTATTCTGTCAATGATGAAAAGAATAATCAAATATATGAACAATACAAAGATTATTATCAAAAGTTTACCAAGAACTTAATTATTGGTGGTCGTTTGGGAAATTACAGATACTACGATATGGATATGACTATTGCAAATGCATTGAGCGTATGTAAAAGAGAATTAGCAGGAAATTCAGTTTAAAAATTATAAAACACAAATTATGCATAAAAGTAGAATTGTTAAATTATTAAAACTTGCATACAAATTAGACAAGTCAGGGAACTTTCGTGAGTCTGACAAAATAACATATAAGCTTACTAGAATTGCTCAATACTACGGCAACTTCATGACAACCGACACAGTAAACAGAGTTGTTCCTTATGACGACACTGAAGAAGATGTAGAAATTGATGCAAAAAGATTAGATAAGCAAGACAGATTTAGAGTGCCAGAATCCAAAGATGATGAAGCCTCAAATCCTGAATATTTCAATATTGAAGCTAAAAATCACGGTCCTTCAGGTGGTGGAATTACTTATGAAGACCCAGCACCAGAATCAAAAAACATTGGATTAGATGACGATGTAGCTCATGGTGATTTGAGTAAGTATGAATTCGAAAATACTTATGAGCAAAATGTTGCAGATGGCTTAGGCTATTTGAACAGAAACCCAAGATAGGAGAAAATTATGCCTTTACCAATTCAATCTTTAAACAACTTTCCAGAAGATAATGACAATGTTCAAATGTCTTCTTTAGGTCTTTCAGATATTCAAATTCAACTTTTAGGTTTATCCAAGCCAACAAGAGAAGCAAAGGTAATTGTAAGCCAAAAGCATATCGATTTATTAAAAGAAATTGAGAAGAATCAAAACGATGTAGTTACAGCTGCAAATATGCTTAATAACATCAAAGATGCAAAGGTTTGTAACGTTCCTAAGACTATTCATGACAATGATCTTCTTGCACTTAAAACTGCTGGATTATTAACAGGCAGCGGAAGAGCAGTCACATTAACTGAAAAGGGAAGAATTGCCCTTAGAGATGCTTATTTGAAAGATCCAGTCAATGAGTTTAAGAAAGCAAGAAAGAAAGAAAAGTTTGATTTAACAGAAGCGCAAAATGTTAAAGTTGCTTCCAAGAAATCAACATTCAAGAAAATATGACTGACTGATGATTTTAAAGGTGAGTTTGATTTAAGACTTATTGCTAATAATGACAAATTGTTACAAAAGGGCTTAATGCATTCAGAACCTTTAAAAGATTTTGAAGTTGCTTATTTTATCTTTCCATCAAAAGGCAAACACTCATTTTGGAATAAGAATGTTTCATATCCGTTAACATTAGCTTTTTTAAACTCAGATCATGAGATTGTTGATTTTAAAGATATGGAAGCAGAGCAAACTGAAAGTGTTTCCCCAGACAGTAATTTTGTAAAATATGTAGTTGAAGCTAACAAAGATACATTTAAAGAACTGGGTATTAAAGTTGGAGATAAATTGGAATACAAGGATAACAAAATAGTTTTCCGTAAAAGTAATTAATAATGCCTAAAAAGCAGGGTTAAAAGTATTTTTTATAGAAGGTTTTTAGTAAGTATCAATTGCTTACTTAATCACAATCTTTAAAAAGATTAAAAGGATTGAACTTGAGGAGAAATTAAATAATGGCAGATAGAATTTTCCCAAACAAGTATCAAGAATCTGGATTGGATTCTGAGCTTGTTTTTACAGGCATCAATTGGGATGCATTTGGTCAAAGACTTGCCGCTATGGAAGAAGGCGAGGACAAAGACGCAAAGAATGATGTCCCTGATGAACTTATGAAAGCACTTCATGAGAAATACGAAGGCACTTTTGACAACATTGCTGAAGGCTCTGATCAAGGCCACGAGCCAGTCAATGCTAAATGGGCTTCAGTTGAGGAAGATGACGAAGAATCTGACGAAGATGAGTCTGATGAAGATGAAGATGAAGACGAAGATTCTGATGTTGACACAGATGAAGATGATGAAAAGACAGAATCAGAAATGACAAAGAAAGCATCCAAGATTGTCTTCACAAATCCTGCTCAACTTTCCGCAGAAGCTGTTGAAGCTGCAGTTGCAAATGGCGATGTTAAATTAGCCAATACAATTCTTGCTGCAAGACATGAAAGAAGATTGAGATTAGCTAGCCAAATTGAGACCAATATCAAGACAGCACAAGCACATGATCTCAAGCTTGCACAAAGAAGAGCTTACAGAGAGAACCTTGTAAAGACAGCTGCAAATGCTGCTAACAAGACTGTTAAGACAGCTAGCTCAAACGAATCATTTGCAAAAGCATCACAACTCAACAATTCTGCAAAGAAGGCTTTTGCTGCTAAAGCAATTGCATCTGGATTCCCAGTTGAATATGTAGAAGCTATGCTTAACACCCCAGTTGCTGAAAAGCCAGCAGTTGCAGAAATCAAAGAAGTTATGGCTTCTAATTTGAATGCAAATGTTAAGAAAACTGTTGTTGCTAAGATGATCAAAGAATCTGAATTAGATTCAGCAAATATCAACAGATGCAAAGATTATTGGAAGAATGAGCTCGGTTACGGCGACCCAGAATGGGTAGACGAGTTATTTAAAAATAGTTAATTAAAATCCTCAAGTTCAAATAATCCCAGGGTGAAAACTCTGGGATTAAGCCTTGAGAAAGAATAGGATGCAAAAATGAGCAAATTCAGAAAAGTTTCAGAAACAGAAAACATTCCATCATACATGGAAAAGAAATTCGTTGGCGCTAGTTATGAAGCTTTTGATGATCCATATGCTGAATTGAAGCAAAATTCTACAGAAAATAGAATTAAGATTTCTAAGCAATCAATTGGTAATCAAAAAACAGCAGAAAACTTTACAAAGTCATGGGAAAAAATTCAAGGCCCATCTGTATATGAAGAACCAAAATACAACTTCACAAGTGAAGATCTTTTTGGCACTAATACTATCAGAAGAGCAGGATCTGATTTTGATGAAGGCTTAAATGCCAGAACAACAACATCAGGCTTAAAGGCTTATTCTGCTGATGAATATATGAATGCTATGCTCAACAGAAGCGCTTCCATTTTTAACCCAGATATGATTGCCCTTTCAGAAGAGTTTTTAAATAGCCAAGAAAGTACAAGCCAACAAGCTATGGTTAACCAAGCTCAAAGAAGAGAGGCTCAAGCTTCTAAGCATGCTTCATGGGAAGAAAGACAACTTAATCAAATCAGAAAATCAAGCGTTGTTACAAACAGAGCACATTCTGTTTTAAGAACTGCTAATGAAGGACAATATTCTTCACAATTTGGCATGATTGATGCTGATTCTTTAGATAGCAGAGAATCACAAAGAGTTGCTATGCAAGAAAAATCAAGAGAGCAAAGACTTGGATTAAAGAAGAGTCACACAGAAGATCTTGAAAATAGAGCAGTAAATAGAGCTCAAACAATTCATGACATTTACAATAATGTGAGTATCAATTTAGATATAGACAAGATTTAATATGGACAGGAAATATTCTTTAGCTGGTTTTGCATCCAATCCTGCGATGGGAATCAATAATCTTGATTTACGTGCAGTAGGAGCTGATGGTATGCAAGCAAATTCAGAAAGCTCGGACGGTGTATCTGTCAAAGAAATGGTTAATATTTTAGATAAGTTTGCAGATTCAAGCATGCAAAATATTAATGATATAAAAACTGAATTAGAAGAAATATTTCCAAAAATTACTAGAGAAGAATATCGCAAGATGATCTCTCAACTTATGAATTCTATTGATTATGCTAATGATCCAAAGAAGAGAACTAAGAATCCTTCAACTGGAAAATATGATCCAACACCTCAAGAATTAGCTCAAAGAATGAAGCATAAGTTAAATCATATTAAAGATGTTAATTCACAGCAATCTGAAAAAGTAGGTAGCACAATTATGGCTTTCAACAGTAGACAAGCACAAGTAAAGAAAAAGAAAAAAACTAGAGGTAATCCTTTCCGTGTTTTGATGGGAAAAGTTGGAAAGCTTTTAGATCATGGACTTGAAAAGAAAGACATTGTTAGATATTTGAGTAAACAAAAGTACTGGAATAATGAAACAATTGAACGTGCTGTTGATATCGTAAGAGATTATAACAAGAAAATTAAGAAAGATTCCAAGGATGAAGAGCCAACGAAGAAAGCGTCCCAAGAATTAAATATTAAAACTGCTGGTTATGATTACGATACCAAGCCAGATTTTGAAAAGAGATCAACACCAGAATTAATTTCTAGAGCATATTTTTTAGATGATTTACTAGCTTATAGTAAAACTACTCCTCAAGGTGATTTCAAAGAAGCAGCTAGTAAAGAAGGCGCTAAAGAAGAACTTGCTAAAATTAAAACTGAACTTAAAAACAGAGGAATGGATCTTAAAAACTTAGATTTAGGGTAAGCAATAATGGAAAAGAAAAATTACACAATAAAAATGAAACTTCACTCAGATAACCCTAAGACAGTTGGAAAATTGATTGGCGGAACTGGGATTTTAGATATGCTCAATAAAATTATGGGTAATCTTTCTCCAATGCGCTCAATGCCAGAAACTCCATTCCATGATTTAGAAGATGAAGACATTGATGGATCAGACCCTGTAGGAGCTAAACTTCTTAATATGGGTGGTCCTAAGCATGTTGTAAAAATCTTCAGAATGCACTCACCAGAAGAAATGCATCATGCTATGAAGCATTTAGCAAACACTCTTACTGAGACAAGAAATGCTTACATCAGAAAAGAATTAAGACATTTATTTGCATCAATTAACTGTGCATTAGACAATCAAAACGATGCATTTACAATGGAGAGAATTGCAAGTAATTTACCAAAGAAATCAACAGGTTTATGGCAAGCAGAATCAATTGCAACAGTTGAAAGATTGATGAAAGTTGCAAATGTTCAAGAATATGACGCACTTGTTGAAATTGACAAAATGCTTAGTAATGGTGGATACGCTCATGTAGCTAATGCATCTAAGATTGCAAAAAACATGTACGAAGCATATTCAACTCCAAGAAATACCAGAGTTGCATACACAACTTTAGCAACTACAGATGGTGAACCAATTTTAATGTGTCCTAAAGGCAAAGTCGAATTTGGCTCTGCAGTCCCAATGGAAGCATCAAAATGTAGATGGAACTGTATTGATTCAAGATTAGATGCTGACGGAAATGTTAGATGTAATTACGAATCTTGGATGAAGCAATCATTCCAATCACATGATGTTGTAATGGGAAGATTAGATACAACCAGACATCCTGATAATGAAGCTAATTTACTTAATGTCAAAGATGGTGAAAGAAAAACCCATGAAGATGAAGTTGGCTATGAAAAGATGTTTGATGACAGTGATCTTAAAGCAGCAAAACTTAGAAAAGACAAACCAAACACCGATGACAGCATAGAAAAGCAATTAGCTGACATGCCTGCAGTTGGCTATGGTCATACAGTTGATGACAAAAAACTTAACAAAAGAACTGCACAATCTGATCATTCTAAAACTATCGAAGATCAATTACCACGCAAGGGTGAGCAAAAGAAATCATTATTTGATCTTCTTGTTGATAAATACAATACAAAAGTTAATTTAGATGAAAAGCTTGAAGTTAATTTAGAAGATAACGCTGGACTATACGACAGAAAAGGCGAAGAAGACAAGTCCACTATCCAAAAAATTAATGACATGAAAGAAAATCCAATTAATGTATCTGAAGAAATTAATGAAGATGCAGGTGATGGAGATGAAAAAAGCTTATCAGATCATTTAAATAAAACAGCATCCAAAGAAGAAAAGTCTTTTGATTCAATTTTAGAAGAAAAAAGAACTAATAAAAAATTAGATAAATCAATTGAAGAGATGCTTGAAGATGATTCAGAAAACTGGGGACATCAATTTTCTGATGATGATTTAAAAGAATTTGCAAAACAATTAGGCTTAGATTATATTTTAGAAGAATCAAGAGAAGAAGACTAATGTGGTACAGAATTAAAAAGGCTCAATTTGGAGGAGGGGCAATAAAGTCCACTCCTCTTTTGCCTGTCTCAAGTGAACAAATTGAACAAGAACTTCAAGAAGAAATAAAAGATTCAGCAGAGTTCAAAAATTATGATGAACTTAATGAAGCTTTAAAAGTGATTCTCGAAGACATGAATCAGACATTAGAAGATTATTATGAAATGTCTGCCGATCAACAAAAAGAACTTTGGGAAATATTAATCAAAAAACCTCATCATATTGGTGGCAGTGCATCTTTGAGTGATTCTGATTCAAGCTCACATGGAGATCAACTATCATCTAATTCACAAAGAAGATTGTCACCTTTCCATGATTCTCCAGAAAACACTACAATCGAAGAGCAGTTAGATGGATCAAGGCATCAAAACAGTAATGTCACTCCAATAAACAAACAATCTTCTGAAGCTGGTAATGGTGTTCTACTTCAAACTGGAATAGGCTCACCATCCTTTTTTGCATCATCTAAATCCAATCCACTTTTTACAGGTGATTTGCCTTCAGCAAGAACACTTATATAATTAAATAATCTCAATGTGGGTATAAATAAAATATGAATTCCAAGAATGCACCTACATTAGCAAACGTCTTAAAAACAGCAGCGCAAAATGTATCGGGAGAGAAAGTTTCATCAGCAGAATATTCAGGTCAATATGCTTATTCTAGAATTACTACTGGATTAGGCCCATCTGTCAATTCTAAGACTTCACAAATATCCGGTGGTAATAATACAATGACCACCGCACCAAACTTCTACTCACCATTTTTAACCCCTACATCTTTCCAAATCCCAAATGCTAGACGTGAAGTTTATCTATGGGCAAACTGGTGGAGAAATAACGAACCAAAAATTGCTGCAGCTATCAATTTTTACACCAACTACCCTTTCTCTGGTTGGAAATTAGAGTGTTCGTCTTCTTATGTTAAAGACTATTTCGAAAAGTTAATTGAACAACTTAACTTTCAAAAATGGCTTCCTGAGATATCAAAGGTTTACCATTTATTAGGAGATGCATTCGTTCTTTTATCTTTAGATTGTGAACATTGTCATGGTTCAAACTGGGATGAAGAAAAAAATGAAGTTTGTAAGCATGATGGTGCAACATGGAAGTCTGTATCCTTATTGAATCCAGATAGTGTTCTAAAGTCTCCAAGTATGATTGACCAACCAGGAATGTACACTTATAGACCATCTCCTGAAGAAATTAAGATTGTAAATGAGAGACAACCAAGAGAATATTATGATGCAATTCCTGATAATGTAAAAAAACTTATATTAAAAGGCGATCCAATTCCACTTTCTCCAATTTCTATCCATCATTTTAAGCATGGATCTAACCCTTGGGAAGATTATGGTACTCCACTTATCAGACCACTATTCCCAACTTTAGCGTACAAAGATAAACTAAGGCAATCTCAGTGGATTGTTGCAGAGAGACATATCCTCCCAGTAAAAGTTGTCAAAGTAGGAAATGATCAAAGACCAGCATCACAAGAAGACCTCGATTCTGTTCAAGATGAATTGGCTGCAATTGCTAACGATCCTAACCTTACTCTTGTCACTCACCATGCTTTTGACTTTGATTACGTTGGAGCTTCTGGAAAAGTACTTCAGTTAACCAACGAATATGAACTAATTGACCAAGAAATCTTAGATGGTGTTATGCTCAATAAAGCTCTCTTAAATGGTGAAGGTCCAACATATGGTAATGCACAGGTTGGCCTCCTCGCAATGGCTCAAAGATTAGAGACATTTAGAAGAGAAGTTGCAAGATGGGTTGAGCAATGTGTATTTAAACCAGTTGCTGAATGGAATGGATTTACAATTGAAGGTGAAAGAGGGCAAGAAGAAATTATCTTCCCAACCATTAAGTTTGACGATCTTCAATTAAGAGATGACACAGGTAAGTTGCAAATGCTTGTAACTGCTAATACCAATGGTGTTATTTCCAACATGACACTTATAGAGCAATTTGGATTAGACCCAGATCAAGAAATTGAAAGACTTAGATTTGAGCAAGGGTCCAACTTTGTTCAAAACCCTGCATTTGGAAACATTGATAATAACAATGGATTTCAATCAGGTGACGTAACAGGTCAAGGTTTTGGAGCTGACATGGGAATGGGCTCACCTGGAATGGGAATGACACCTCCTCCTCCTGGTGGTATGGGCATGGGTGGTGGAATGCCAGGTATGCCTACAGCTAACAATTATATCCAAAATTACAGATTAGCTTCTTCTATTATGAATGAACTTTACTATGAGAACTTAGATAACAATTCAAGTTTAATTAATGTTAGAGTTGCTGGAAGAAGATTTAAATCAGCTGCACATGAGGGATTTTTAAGAAGTTTATCCCCTGTTTCTGGACGTGGGAAACTTGGCGCTATCCCTGAAACTTATGATGGATTTGGTGGTGTTTTAAATCCATTACCATTTGGCGGACCTTATTCAAAAGCACTCAATTATGCCGCAGAATATGAACAATATAGCTTTGCAAATCAAGAAGAA
>Ga0222714_10003027_pt1 | contig 17403 bp, 23 predicted proteins | sample C33_3DmetaG_FD_165048 | JGI IMG/M metagenome (GOLD analysis project Ga0222714, IMG submission 165048) | Estuarine water microbial communities from San Francisco Bay, California, United States - C33_3D | ecosystem: Environmental > Aquatic > Marine > Unclassified | place: USA: California...
AAACAGCGATTACCGACATAGGACCTTCCGTCAAATTCATGCTCACGGGTGAAGGTGAACGCAGACTTGCCAGGGACTGTAAGGTCTACGGGGAGATGGATGGTTCACTGGTTTTGCACGAGCTCTATCAGGATATCGACATGGAAGATTTTTTGATGATGTTTCCGGAGACTGCCAAGATGTCAGTGGTTCAGGAGGATCTTGATGCGGTTCTGTGTTTTTCAAAGCGAAGCCTAGAGTATCCATTCCCCTACGAATTGTTCGTTCCGGATGATTATTAAACGAATCGCGCACTTGAAGATAAATGAGCACATTAATGAATCTGTGGGTGGTCCCGACCCGACACAAGGAACTCTCGCAGCGGTACAATACGACCATGCCCATCCACGTGCCCATCTCGAGGGCAATTTCGGAAGACAAGATTTCCACACTGACGGAAATGATTCCAAAGAGGACCATCATCAAAAACTGTGGCGATAAACTGAAATTGATGATGAACACGGAACACGAATATGCTTTGGGTTACGACTGTAAGGTATTTGACTATCAATCTGTTCTGGTGATGTACGAAATCATGGGAGAAGTGGCGCCTGCCGACATACCCACGATGTTTCCTGAATTGTCACCCGTCGAGGAAGAGTTGGAGGCCACGTTGTGTTTGTCGATGAGGTCGATGGAATACCCCTTTGGATGGGAGCTGCTGGAGCTTTGAACCTTTTTGTAGATTTTCAATTGCAGGCAAGAATTGAAGATTTGTGTAATGAAAACATTCCTTCTGTTGTTCTGGAACTGTTAAGTCAAAAGAAGAACATGGTTTTATATGATCTATGTGAGCATTAGTATAATCTTTTCCAAGAACCTTTGTATTTTCTAAATGATTAACCAGTTCCTGCCACGAACAACCAACGAGGTCCTGTGTTTTATTGGTTTTTGGTATATTTTTTAGGGCTCGTCGTATTCGCGTTCTACATCTTAGTGCTATACGCCATTGAGGAATCTTTAATCTTTCTTTCATATACTCGTATTTTTTATCTTTGTTTTCATCACGCCACTTTTTATAGTGTTCTTTATTATCCTCTCTGTATTTTATATAATAGTCTATTCTCTTATAATATAAATTCCGTTCTTGTTCTCTTACCTTTTCAATATTATTTTTCCTGTAGTTTTTCTTTCGCTCATTTATTTTTTCAATGTTGTTTTCTCTCCATTTTTTAAATCTTTCGCTATTTTTTTCTTTATTTTTTTCATAATCTATTTTATCACACGATCTACAATTTGAAGCATATCCATCTTTTCTCGACCTATTTTTCTTGAAATTATCATAATCTTTTATTTCTTTACATCTACAACAAGTTTTCATTAAATCAATTATCTTATATTATTTAATTAGAAAATTATAAAAGTGAATGATATGTTCCGTCAATGTAGTAGACATTTGCACGACCATATGACATTATCATCTCTGCACCTTTTCTTGATCTTTGTCCACTGTTACAATACGTTAATATACCACCATTTGATAATTTCGCAACCTTCTCTTTTGTTATAGTACCCAATGGCATGTGAACCGCTCCTGAATAGTGCCCGAGGTCCCACTCAAACTTGCTTCGGACATCCACGACGTGCTTTATTTCACCCGACTTGATCATCTTCTTTGCTCTGGATGCGCCGATGAGTTGTGTACCAGACAACGAATAGTACCGAAGTGCCGCGAAACCAGCATACACAGCGCCTGCAATGCCAGAGTAGAAATAGAACGCTGCGCCATTCATCTTTGATTTTATAGGTCATTTTAATTATAGACAATGTGGAAGTACGCCAGAAGTTCATTTGGTTGCGTAGTTTCTGGGATCGCCAGTGGTACCGCGGCTGCCGTGTTCCTTTCGTGGGTTCCTTCATTTCAGGCCAGACTGGTGCACGCACTTATTCAGGAACCTTCGTTTCCAGTGGAAGTTCTTGTGTCTTTCATCTTATACAAAGTAGTCGGAAATGTGTTCACGGGCATAAGGGTCGGACTGGTCTCCTACGCCATCGCCACGACGACTCGCGATGCCAAATCTACCGCCATCGTGAACTCCTATTTCATGCCCTATGATTACTTTGTTCGCAACTCATTCCACGACACCATCGAATTGGTCAACAACGACATCGAGACCGTGGCTGAGAGTTTTACGTCCGTCACGAACTACTCCATTCGCGCGTCGCTCCAATTTATCATCACGGTATATCTTCTGTGGCAAAAATCACCAGAACTTACACTCGCGTGTATCGTTTGTGGCGGAGGTCACGTTGCACTCCAGCAGTGGTTTTCAAATACTTTTTACGTTCCAAGTATTCTTCCGATTCAGAAGCACAAGGAAAAGCAGAACGACCTCATCCGCGACTGCTTTGAAAAGTTGGAGATGTATAGGACCCACCACAAAGAACATTGGGTGTTCAGCGAGTGGATGGAGCATCAAAAGGAAATCATGAGGAGCCGACGGAACGAGTCCTACACGTTCGGTGCCATGGTGGCACTCAACTTCACGACGGGAGCTTTGATGACCGGGGCGCTCATAATTGTGGGAAGGGAATCGATCCACATTCACGAGTTCGTGGTCTACATGCTAACGATCTTCCAGCTGTTCGAGCAGTCCGTGGACGTCATCAAGGACGCAAGGAGCAAGGAGAGCAAGCGCGAACGCGTTCTGAAATTTATTGATGCGCCGGTCAAGGACGAGTGGGGTTTCGCGACCAACGACAAACCAACTATTCACATCAAAAATGTATCGTTCGGGTATCACGAGGACACCAAGATCATATCCGATTTCAATATGAAAATACCCTACGGAAAGCATGTGGGATTCCACGGAATGTCCGGGGCGGGCAAGAGCACCCTGATCAAACTCCTGATGGGTCTGTATCAGCCGTGGGAGGGCGAAATCAAGTGGAACGGCGTGAACCTCATGAGTCACGACCGTATGTGGTTTTACACAGAGGGGATGTCTTACGTGCCACAGGAACCGGTTCTTTTCATGGACGAACCCATAGTGGACCACGAGCTAACCGAGGACGTCCCGCGGAAGGGTCCGATGTCGGGTGGACAGAAGCAGAGGGCGGCACTTGCCCGTGCACTTTCGAGAGAACCCTTGGTGCTATTTTTGGACGAGCCGACCTGTCACCAAGACCAAGCGAATACGGACAAGATCGTCAGCATTCTAAAGAACTTCAAGGGCACGATCATTTCCATAAGTCACGATCACATCTTCTTAAACAGGTTCTGCGATATTACAAAACAAGTGAAAAGATGATGAACATTCTAATCACTGGCGGTGCCGGATTTATCGGGAGTCACGTCACCAGGAGGTTGGTGACCCACTACCCGGACTACAACTTTGTGGTGATGGACAAGTTAGACTACTGCGCGAGTATGCACAATCTCACGGACGTCATGGAGTGTCGCAACTTCAAATTTCTGATGGGTGACATCACCAACGTGGACTTTGTGAACTACATCATGGATTTTGGAAAGATCAACGTGGTGATGCACTTTGCCGCACAGACCCACGTGGACAACAGTTTCGGGAACTCATTCACCTTTACCCACAACAACGTCTATGGAACGCATGTCCTTTTGGAGAGTGCCAAGAACAATCCAAACCTGAAGCGTTTCATCCACGTGAGCACCGACGAGGTCTACGGAGAGACACCCGTGGACGCCGAGAGTGGTTACACGGAGGGACAGATTCTGAATCCCACCAATCCATACAGTGCCACCAAGGCTGCTGCCGAGATGTTGGTCAAAGCCTACGCCCACAGTTACAAGTTGCCGGTCATCATCACCCGCGGCAACAATGTCTATGGTCCTGGTCAGTTTCCGGAGAAATTGATTCCCAAGTTCTGCATGCGTGCCATGCGAGGCGAAAAGTTACCCGTTCACGGCGAGGGCAAGGCGGTGAGATCCTATCTGTATGTGGATGACGTAGCCGAGGCATTTGATTTCATTCTCCACATGGGCAAGACGGGCGAGACCTACAACATCGGGACCAAGAAGGAGCGGTCTGTCATGAACGTCGCCGAGGAAATTTGCAAGGTCTTTGATTTGAATAAGGAAGAGACCATCCAGTTCGTGGAGGATCGTCCCTTCAATGATTGTCGCTACTTCATAGAAGATTCTAAATTGGAAGCTCTCGGTTGGTCGGAGAAGACTTCGTGGGAGGAGGGCATCAAGAAGACCCTTGCTTTCTACCGGGACGCCAAGGGTTGGTGGAAGAAGTCTTTGGTCAATGAAGCCCTAAACAACTAATTTTTATTCAGGAAGAAAAAAAAATAGCATAAGGATATAATAAAATGCCTGGGTGGAATCCAAAACTGGTTGATTGGGCTACCAAACATAATGTCAGATTACCTAGTTCTGGTTATGCACGGGCGATTCTTCTTCAGGAAATGACAAGTGAAGAGTCTCTCTCATCTGGAAAATGGTGGGATCGCAAAGCCATGGAAGATGTTTTGAAAAAATATAACAAAGAGTCGGCTGACATTATCCAGATCATAAACAAAACTGAACAATGGGGTCTTAAAAATCCTATAAAAGATGGTCGTAAACGTTATCGATTTGAATATCCATTTATTTATGTGTCAACGCATGTTGAAAAACGCAAAGTTCAAAAAGTAAATCCGGAAGATAAGAAGAAACAAATTGAACTGATTAAAGAAAATATAAAAAAAGATTACATTGATGTGCCAATCGATAAATGGCAACTTGGACACAGAAATCCTGATCTTCCAGACGGAACGCCAGATAATTTAGTTTGGCAACCACCAATTCAAGGGAAGTTTAGAGACCGTTTTATCTTTGATTCACTTGGATTGATGAAATATCCCACTCCTAAAGAAATCGCAAAAAATCCAAGCGCCTATTACAGCGAAGAACAGCTCAAGGAACTTTATGATTTTCTTTCTAAACGCTTTAGGGCCAATTCGTAATGTCCTTTGTCTATTTCAAAACCCTTGTACTTTCTGCCCGTGTTTACGGCCGCTACTGCTGTGGTGCCAGATCCCATAAACGGGTCTAGCACGACTGCATTTTCAGAACTGAACAAACGGATAAGATGTTCAATAAGTTCCAATGGTTTAACAGTAATGTGATCATTTCCTTCTTTTTCTTTTTTATTTGGTTTAGATACAAGAAATACTCTGTCCATGACTTCATTCATTTCATCCGTGGTCACGATGTTGCTAGGGAATTTCCCATCACCTGTTTTGGTGACATCGCCACAGTACATTAATCCTGTCCCATATTTGTCAAAGTTCTCCACGAATGTTCCTTGGGGTGGTTTTTGGGCTAGGCATATAGGTTCTATCGCCGGCTTGAGTTGAGGGGTTCTCCACCCTTCACACTTTTCGATTAGTTTTTGTTTTTCCTCATCGGTCTTGCCTTTTAATTTATTGATGATATGATTTTGTGAAAATGCTTTGACCTGTGATTGTGTGTAGATCCACCCCAACATGTCCCTTATGTTGAAGTTGGCTTCTTCTACGCCAGTAGCCATAGCATGGTAAAGGCGCGCACTCGAAAATGAAAGAAAGAAACCTCCAGGTTTTAAAACTCTAAATACCTCCTTGGAAAATTCGGTATAGTACTCGCGAAATCGTTTTGATTGGTTTCGATCGAACTTCATACCCTTTGGTAAATTTCCAACTGTCTTTGATGCATGGTTGGATCTTACATCAGTTGAATTCCAAGATGTTTCCAACTTGTCCAAGAAGTAGGGTGGGTCGGTAATGACTATATCGATCGAATTTTCGGGGAATGCTTTCATGCCTTCCATGCAATCAACATTTTCAATCATTCTTACTAACAATGTTTTCATTTCTTTAAGAGCCCAGCCTCGATGGCAAGAAGACGGTCAGGACCGAGCGAGGTCGGCCCGCCCATCAGGAACGAGTGAACCCTGGCGTACCCCCACTGCTGAGGCGTGGCTCCGGGGCGATGTCCCGTCCTCCAGGCGGCCAGACCCTTGTCGTAGACCTGCTTGATGATGTCAAGTGGGACTCCGGTCGCCTTGGCCTTGTTCGCAAGTGACTTTGCGCCTGGATAAGCCCGGTAGAACTTGGTTGTCCACGTGGAAGTCTTGGTCTTCATACCGATGTCCGTCTTGAATGGCGTGTAGGTCTTCTTTTCAATCTTCTTGACACGGGTCACGACATCTTCCTTGGTCTTTAACCCACGGAAGTACTTGAGGGGCGCAGAACTTTTCAAGTCCTTTAACACTTTGGTGATCTCTTTATCGGATAACATCCCTATTATACGTTGCGATTTTATCCAGTAAATGTTTTACTTCTTAGTTGTTAGTAACTCTTGATGAGTGAGTGTGGTGCCACTACCCGTGCAGGTACGCCATGCCGCCGAAAGAAGACACCTGGCAAAGAACATTGCCTCGTGCACACCGACATGTCTGAGTGTGCCATTTGTCTCAACCACATAACCAGTCGGAGCGAACGAAACTCTAGGACCCTCCCATGCAATCACAAGTTCCACACTGCGTGCATCAACCGCTGGAAGCGACAAGGAAACTATACCTGCCCGGTGTGTCGTCAGGACTTTGATATTCCAGAGTATAACATCACGGTCATCATCGAGGCACGAAGGACGCGCGATAGGATGGTCACGACAAACCTCCAGAGCAGCCAGATCGTGGGTCAGTACCTCGCAGATACATTTGATCTTCCCAGGGACAATGCCATTGAATACATGACCGAGATCGTGGTGGAAGCAGGTAACTCCGAAGAGCTCCTATCCGCCCTGCAGCAAGATCTTGGTTTGGACATAACCGAAATAAATATGAGCATAAATAGTAATGGTCCGGAGACTTCTCCCTAGGTCTGGCTACGAGCCCAAGTACAGGGGCGAACTATGGTCTGTAGATCCCATGATTCAAGCCACACACAATTGTTACTCCTATTTTCTGGACGATCTGCGCAAGTATAGTCGTGCCGGGAAGCCGCAGCCCGGGCTGTATTCGATGGGTCCTGGCTACGAAAATGCGATTACGTGCGACTCCATTAAGAGACGCGTGATTTCCGACAATCCCAGGTATGTCATCACGTGGTCTCTGGAAAGGGTGAAGGACGTGTGTCCTAGAGGATACTATAAGGGGTTCATGGCAATCAACAGCTGGGGCGAGGACTACCACTTCTACCGCCAGGACTCGGATGGAACTTGGTCGCACAAACCCGGTGGAACTGCAGTATCCCGAACGGACGCGAGCAGAAAGCGCATCTACAATCCCGTGACGGCCGATCGCATGTACGGCAAGCAGGGGGGCATCGACTATGATAAGCCTTGCACCTTTTTTTGCGTAAAGAAAACAAACAAAACAAAGAGTTCAGGAAATTTCATCAACCCGAGATCGGTCAACAAGAATCCAAGGGTCAATCTCAATAAATAATAAAATATCGCCAAATGATAGTATGCTAAACTTGACTCCGTTAAATGGCATTGATCAGGACCCCATCCCGTCCGCGGACGTGCGAACGAGTATGATCACTTCCATGCACAAGACCACGACTCCATTGAATACGGCTTTTTTCCAGCAAGCCAATCTGGAGCGCATCCAGGCGATGCTTAGGTCACAGTTCAGGAATGAAACGGGTCTCTCTATCGACCGCCAGAATCCCCGCGATGTCATGACGTTCATGCGCTACGTCTACATCAACAATGCCATGAATCCCTATGGTAATGTTTCCGCGCAGATTGCTAGGATGAACCAGCAGGTCGTGAACAAGATGCTTCCTCAGGTCCGCGAGGGTGTTTCCTCTTACATCCTCTACGTGAGGGACTCGTCTACTGCTTATGTCCCAAATACCCTACCAGTAAACACATCACTGGTGGGTGGACGCATCCCAATCAACGATGCGGTTGGTATGGGCGGGACGTATTAAAAGTTTGTCACCAAAGACACTTAGTATGATCATAGGATGGAAAAGACATTTCACAAATATGACAGAAGATCTTCAAGAAGTAAGACAAATTATTCTTCTTGACGAAATTCCTGAAAAAAAGGAGATACAAAAGCGCAGTAAGCACAAGACGTGCACTGCACTATGTCTCAATGGGAAACCTTGTAAACACAAACCACAGACGGGTTTGGATTTTTGCAAAAGACATTTAAAGAATTCTGATCAATAAAAGGTAAAGTATGTTCGTGGATATACAACTTGATCATGGAGTCATTCTTGCCGAATTGATAGATGAGAAGGATAACTCGGTCTTGGTGAGATGTCTGGAAGAAACCGATAATGGAGGTCACTACGCATTCAGGAATTCTGTTTGGATGAGCAGAGATCATATCATTTCCTCATATTCATCAATCAAAGATATTGATTCTTTGGGGTATGAGGAAATAGGCGACAATCTGTTTATCCAAAATGACATTTCTGACTCTGAATTTATTCCCGAAGACGACGACGAAGATGAAGATGACGACGTTTCTCTCTGTTCGGATGACTCTTTAAACTAACAGGCCTACGTTGTTATGGTTCCACGCGAAATGGCAATCGCTGTTCACGAAAGGGTAAATATAACTCAAACATCAGTGGATTTCCTGTAGTATTCTGTAAAATTCACGACATTCCGTCGCATCATAGATATTACATACCGTGGCTGGTAAGAGGAGATATTCATGTAGTGTATAACCGTGACGTTCTGCTGTGGTACAGAATCAAGATGATCGTGAGATTGTTCATTATTGATGTAGCAAACGTAGGCAACATCGTGAAAAAATATTTCGACCGAATAAGGTTTCCAAAAAAGAAAAGAAAAATGTGCGTCGTGTGCTACGAAAACAAGAGACCCATAAGAATTGACTGTAACCATAATTTGTGTGTCTCTTGTTTGAATAGAATTGTTTACATGAACGGCAACTATGCATTTAAATGTCCTATGTGCTCGACGAATATACTAAGCGGGTGAAACATCCTATAATTTTGGTCTTGGAAATATAGATGAAATCTCAGAAGATTTGAATAAATTTTCATTTGGTTTATATTTCGTAGTATCGTACGGTTTCCTTGCCGGTTGACTCCTCACATAAGGATACGGTTTGTGATCTAGTTTTGGTTGCACAAATATTTTTCGACTTATCCTTTCTTCCAATGGTATTTCACTCAGTTGTGCAAGAACACTTTCGGCTTCCTCGCGTGCACTCTGTATTTTCATTAATTCTTCCTTTGAGATCTCGACCTTTTCTGCATTCATAATACTTTCAGTTTGTTTCGCTGCAGCGATTAAAGCATTTTGATCATCTCTGACCAAACTAGATGGTGTTGTCATTGGAACTGTCGCTATCGTTCTTGATACTGAAGTTGATGCCACCCTTGTCACCGGGATTGTTCCGGGGGTCGTTCCGGGGGCCGTTCCTGGGGTCGTTCCTGTCCCCGTCGGTTTTCTTTGTATGGACGCTGCTGCTTCCAGTGCTTGCGCGCGAGCCAATGACCGTTCCCTTCTCTCTCTCCTTAACCTTGCGCCCGGTGATTCTCTTGATTCCGATTTTTTCTTCAATTCTTCAGAAATTTTTTGAGTTTCTAATTCTCGCAACCGCGCCTCTTCTTCGCCTTTTCTAGCCATTTCCATGCGCACCATATCATCTTTTTTAAGTATTTCTGGTATGCTTCCAATATTATCTTTAATTTTTTGTAATTTTGGAAATGTGAAATTAAACCCACCCGATTGACCTGTAATCGATTCTAAAATGTATTCATTCTCTATGCTTATACCTTCATCTATGGTGAAAGGTTTGTTAAGTTCGTTATTTAAATCTTCAACTTGTTTTTTTAATTCAACCCACTTGGCGTTCAATACTGGATCTTTTATTTCCTTTTTGGTAAATGTCATTGTCCTGCCAAAAACTTCCCTAGTATAAGTGATATCTACGATTTGGTTTTTGTATTTTTCTTCGAAATCCGCCAAGTCTTTCTTTGCCGTTTCAAATTTTAGACCATATTTATCAACCCTTCTTTGTTTAATAATTTTACCTGCTTCGGATTTTTCCATGGGGTCAAGTATCTCCCTTGCTTCATTCTCTAAATTCGCAAACTTTTCTTCATACTGACGTCTCGTGTATTGTGACATAATAACTGGTCCAGATGACACATCCAAAGTGTCAAGTCGTTCGCGGCGTAAAAATAGTAGTGACAATGATACTGCGATAATTATAAATATTATTAAATACATCCTGTTAATAATGAATAAAAATGTTCTACACAAAATTATCTACTAATCAAACATTTCACTTTGTTTTTCATACCACCAACGTCTCGCACATGGACTGGGTGACTTTCAAAGACGACGTGAGAAATTGTTTCAATAAGAGAAAGACATTCAATTTTCTCTTTGACTTTTCTGACGTCAAGGTTGTCCAAGTTTCCACCATCCCTAGACTGTTGTGGGAGTTCACGTCGCTCATGCGTGAACTTAAACCGAAAACCGAAAAGCAGGTCACCCGTTCGGCAATCGTGACCAACCCGACTTTTTTTACATTCAAGTTTATTGAGGGCATCATATGGATGTACAGGAATGTGAGACCCGTCAGCGTCGTCAGGACGTTGCCAGAAGCGTATGATTTTCTTGGGTAATACTAATATGGATCTCCGCACGGACTCCGAGGTTCACTATCTCTACGTTGAAGGGTCATCCAACGTCTCCACTAGACAGTTCCAGCAGTTGTATAGGAATGTCTACCAGGTGGATTTGGTGTACGCTGAAGCCACTGTGTTCACTGGAGACAACTCTATAGTCTATGACATCGAAGAACTTAGGACTCCATTCACCGACAGTGCCATTACGGCAAGTGCGGATAGTTCAAAGATCCGCGGGTTCTTCGCGACCATCCCCACCAAGGGCGTCGTTGCCGGCTCGGTGAGGTACTTCCAAGAGAATACCGACTTTAAGCATAGTGTTCAATACAAGAATCCGGTGAGCTTTGACAAGTTCAACATTCGCGTATTGGACAGTGCAGGTTCGCTTGGGACTGCTACCGGTCACAAACTTCTTCTAAGGGTCCACGTGGGGAACCCGAACATTCGCCCTCAGATGCCTGTGGACTGGCGGGACGAGAATAAACAGATCTTCGAGCCGGATTCGCTTGGTCTACTGGGGAACTAGTTCTCCCTTCCTGAACGTGCTGTAGATTCGAAGCATGAATGAATTGTTCTGAGCATTTTCAAATTGAATAGTCTCGCCATTGAGTTTCCTCCATTTCACAGTCAACCTTGATATCTGTGAAATGGCAGGGTTGAAATTTGTTCCGTAGGCATAGTCCTTGGTCGAGTTGAAGTGCTTGATTTTACCGGAATCCACGTCCATGGGGATGGGACCAAAATTGTTCTGGGACGCCGTGGTTTCGTTCAGCTTGTTCATCTGTTCCATCCACACGCTGTTCAGTTCGCTTATGTCCAAAAATATCTGATCGTCCGTGCTGAGATTCACTATGCGATCCGATTTCAAAAAGGTTTTCCCTCTGTATTGTGTATTGTTGGCGTATAAGGAAAAGGTCGATGAAGTTCCTGGTTCGTCTGGAACCATCGCCGACGTCCGAACGGTCGTGTCACTGAATCCCATCAGCCTCGCCATCAGCGCCGAGGGCTGCAACTTGAAATCACCGTCGCCCGCTGGTCTGTAAAATAGATACCTTCCTTCATTCACGAGGAACGACGCGACGATATTTGATTCAAGATTTATGGCATTCTGAACCGTGGTCAATAATCCTTGACCTGAGTAAAATCCATTGGGAATGGAGAATGCGTGGAGCGAATCATTCACGACGTTACTGACCTGGATGAAGTCCGTCCCATCCGTGACGTTCTCGATCACATTCGGTATGGATGCCTGGACGAGTTCCACGCGAGTCACATAGCGAATGGGGTTTGACAAAAACATAGTATATGAATTTGAATAAGGATACAGAGTCGTGTCACGATCTTCTGAATTTATCACTACGTAATCTGTGTCCATTCTATTAGTTATAAATATTAACGTTGAACCGGAACCAACACAATCGGTCTCGGCTTGGCGCTCTGGATGGCTTTCTTCATTCGCATGTTGGGTGCCAGATCGTCCTTGCGGAACTTGCTGAACACCTTGACTATGAACGAGTTCTGCTCGAGACCCTGGAAGTCAATCAGCGAACCGTCGCTCTTGCGCCATCTGACCGTCAACCGCGAGATCGCCGAGATCGGAGGATCAAAATCCACGCCGTAGATGAAATCACTGGTCTCCTTGAAGTTCTTGATTCCGCCCGCGCCCACGTCCAGTGGAATGGGTCCAAAGCTGTTCTGGGCCGCCGTGGTGCTGAACGAATTTGCCTGGAGTCGCTGTGCCTGCTGCATCCTCACCGTGTTGAGTTCTGGAATGTCCAGAAACATGTAATTGTCTGCCGCCAGGTTCACGAGGCGATCCGATTTGATGAAAAAGTTTCCACGATAAACATCATTGTTCGCATAGAGACTGAAGGACGGGGTGGTATTTGCTTGATCCTGTATCTCGATCGCCGTCCTCGTGCTCGTGTCGTTGAACCCCATGAGGGTCGCCATCAGCGACGAAGGTTTGAGATCGAACGCCGGATGCGTATTGGATCGCGTGAACAAGTACTTGCCTTCATTGGAAAGATAGCTCACGGATATTTGGGTCTCGAAGTTTATGGCATTTTGAATGTCCGAAGCCAGTCCATTTGCAGAATAGAAACCGTCTGGGATTGAGAATGAGTGCAGCGTGTTGTTCACGATGTTGCTGACCTGAATTATGTTGGACCCGTCTGCGACATTCTCTATGACGTTAGGCACGGACGCCTGAATTAATTCAACCCTAGTGATGTCGTCAATAGGGTTCAAAAGATGCATGGTATATGAATTACCTGAGGGATACAGTGTCGTGTCCCTGAGATTCGAGTTGACCACGAGGTAATGCGTCTCCATGTTATTACTATTTAATCAGATTTTACTTAAACTGAAAAAAGCGTGTTCCACTTGTATGGCATGGACACCTTTGCCTGAACAAGTATCCATATCAAGAAAAGAAGGAGCCACTCGACGCCAACGTAACCGTTTACTGTATTTAGTGCATCATCAATTGGATTTTTTTTGGTATTCAGACCTGGCAGCTCCAAACCTGGTAATATTTTTGTGATATCAATTATTTGCCCACCTTTCAATGTCTTTATCATGTAATTAAGTCCCACTGCCGACGCAGAACCTGCCATAATCCCTATGTAGACTGCCTGCCACTTCATCCAGGGTTCCGGCTTTCCTTTGGTCTCGCCAACCAAGATTGCGTAGACCGAACTTGCCACCAGACTTGATATGATAACATTGGGACCGACCATACCAACCTTATTGTGAAGAATCAATGCCGGAACCATTGATACAAGAATTGAGAAATAGAATATCGACGGCGCTGGCCACCATTCCAGACTTACTCCATAGTTTATGAATAATGTTAAACAAAGTGGGAAGACGATTGCACCAAACTTCAATAATTCTACTAAAATAGTAGGGTTAGAAGCTATTAATGTCCCACCAAAAGCTATATATGTAGCAATGACGCTCATGACCAGACACGTTATAAACATAGCCTTTTTCTCGTCCTTGACATTTATATTTCTCCTATTTATCTGTGTAAACCCAAATAGAACCATAGCGGTCAACATACCTACTATTGGAGGTATTCCAAGGGGAGCCGCAACTACCGAAAACCCCAATGTCATGAGTATAAGATCCCGAAAAGTTAATAGTCTATCAATCGGTGATTTTTCAAGGGGTTTTGTTGCTTTAAGTCTCACTAAATAATTTATAAATAACAAAAAACAAATTGGAAACACAACTGCACCAGCTTTTATAAGGTATGGCAATCCAGCTGCACCGTAAATTAACGTTGCTACAAGGGTTGCATATGTAGCCACAAGACCTAGGGACAAACTCACTATGAAAGCTTGTTGACGCTCGTTCTTGTTCTTGGGATCTTTGACCTTTTCATCTATATGCGCAAGTCCAAAGCAAACCAAAGCGATAATCAGACCAACAAAAGGAGGGACGGCAACCGGTGCAGCAAATGTAGAAAAGCCCAATGTCATCAACACGAGATCCTTCCAGCTCAGAAGGTCATTTATTGGTAGACTTTTTTTTGAAGTTGCTTGACCCATTATCTAATATCAATAACTAAAAATATTTTCATATACTAGATAATGATTCTGACGCTATTGACTATTGTGATTTCATATGTTTACATTCTTGTCAAGATAATAACTCCTAGTAAAAAATTGACAATATTTGATGATGTCATGACCAAACTTATATTCTCGTTCACTACTCTGGCATCGGTGGAAATGCTCATCGTATTCTCTCCGTTTGGCTTGGTCATAGGTGTTCCGATGTTGATGATGGTATGGAATGTGATCTATGCATGGATAAGCTACGTATCCGATTCGTCTGGGAATCCTAAAATGAAAGAAGACATGGACAAATTTAAAGATATCTTACTTGGTCCTGTGAATGCTATTGTGTTCGTTTGGAATACAGTTGTAAATGGTATATCTTCTGTATTTGGAGTTATTGTAGAAAGTTGGAATAACATTAAAGCTATATATGAAAGCTGTATTAAAACTTTAGTTGCGGCATGGAACTTATTCGTTGAGATAATCGTTACTCTTTGGTACGAGGGTACACTATCCCTTAAGAGACTGTGGAATCAAATGGTAAAAATATACAGCATAGTTGTATCTCTTGGAGGGACCATTGACGAGGAAATTCTCCCACCAATTCCAGATCAATTTGTCCTGCAGTCAAAAGAAGAGTTAAATAATGGGTTGTTTTGGAAGTACAACGGCGAAGATACGATTTATTGGTCAGAAGTGAAAACTGATTACGAAAAAACGCTACAGTTTTCGAACAAGTACAAGTACATCAACACAAGAGAATATCTTGGTTTTAAGAGTAAAGATGAATCACTCAGAAAGGTGAAGAAAATCAATAAACCAAAGAATTAAATTTTCTAAACAAACATTAATATGGAATACATATACACGGGTTTCTTTACATTGTTACTGGGTTCAGTTGTGCTTTATAATCCTGTGATCATGTTCTTCCTTTATTATATTGTGACCAGATTTATGTTTAAAAATTTTTTCTTCAAGGACACAACAAAATTAGATGACTTCTATCTATTTATTCCTAGATTTTTCAAACTCACCGAAATCATAAACTTCATCAAAGATTGGTTAATCATGCCACTGGTGGATTTCTTCACGTGGATTCCACAGGGTATAGTGTATTTTCTGAAATTACTAATTCAAGTGTTTATTTTTCTACTGGACACAGTCCCGTCTTACATATTAAAACTGATCAAGTTTTGGTTTGACACCTTCGTGATCGTGCCACTGCGAATGATCACAGATTATATAATAGAATTGACAGACTGGCACGTCTATGGTTACGCTTCAGACTACGCAATCGACACAATTGTCAAATCTTTTGAATTCTACTTTTTTCAGATACAACAATTATTAAACCAGTACCTTTTTGGATCTTTTAAGCACTTGTTGAAAAATTTTAACCCACCGAAAATAATTGATTTACCAGATTCCGCATTTATACTTAAAAATATAATCTAGACAAACTTTAGATGGAGGTAGCAAATACTATTGCATATACTGCTTCAGATTGGTATAACAACTTTGACAAAAAAATAGAATACTTGCCGACCGAAATAGAAAAATTCTTTTTGGGAATAGCATTTTCAATCAAAAATGCATCAGTAAACGCTGCAAACGCAATCGCAAAATTTTCAGAACAAATTTACAAGGATATTGAACGAATAATATTAGGTACTTTAGTACCTTGGGTTACAAATGCTTGGGAAGATATAGTAAAAACATATAATTGGGTGATTGATGTAGGAAACTCAACATCTGAATTTATGGCTGAATTACTTATTTGGGTTCCGTTTCGTTGGGCTTCAAAATTCGCAATAGGCGTTTTTCTTATTCAATTTGAAATATTGAAAGATATGGCACTTGCGTATCAAGAACTTATACTTACAGCAATTCCCAACGCCGTAGTAGGTGCGATATTCTCAATTTCAGGATTAAACCTTGTGCCAGCGGTGGATTCCCTGAGAAAAGCCATAAATGATATTATAAAAGGAATGTTCAAGGTAGGTGGATCAATATTAACACCTGACATAGGAAAGGCCATAGAAGGGGCTCTAAACGCAGCGGCAAAGGAACTTGAAAAGGGATTCAAATCAATGTTTGGAATTTAAGGCTTCCACGCGAGAAACCACGGCAGGATCAACATCCCCAATGCCAAGATCACGAGGTCAATCTTAAGCACCTTGTTCTTGATATCGGGACACCAGTTCTTGTACTTCTGGATCTGCTCGCTGTCCCTGGGCTTTGCCCACCAGTAGAAGAGCGCCAGGTAGGTAGGTCCGAGGTTCCGCTGGCACTGATACCAGTGATCATACCAAGCAAGGACGATATAGGGGAAGTAAAGCAACCCCAAAAGCACCCACTTGTTCTTCGGTGGAAGATACCAGTATCCACCCACCAATGCCAACGTGAACCAGATGCACTTCCAGTTCGCCACGGGCTGCGTCGTGTCACACTCCTTGTGCTCGTGCTCAGTCATTTATAATACTACTATATAATATTATGCTTATTCAGGGCAAAATACCTGAGTCCAATGAAATGACTATCCTTCAAAACCACTACAAGAGCAATGGCAAAACCACAGATCACGAATGGATCGACGAAATCAAAGACCCTTATATAAAGAATGCAATTGACACGCTCAGAAATTCCCCAATCATACGTGAAACCATATTGAAAAACTACCCAGGTTGGTCTATACGACCCGTCCCGTCAACCGATGAAGTGTTCGTCAGCGTGTCCCCAGTCGACGCCAAGGCGAGTGACCGAGTGCTTGTGGACTGTCACTATGATTCACCTTTGAAGTTAATCGAGGGACCGAGTAGGTTCGTCAGAGTCATTCTGGCACTGAACGATAACTCGACGGTATTCACGCAGGTCGGTGACAAAACCAGCAAGTTGACCACCGGCGACTTCAACGTCATCGAATATAACAGGGATTACCACTGCGTCCGTGGAACCATCCCAAGTGATAAGACCCGCCTCATGCTGAAAATACACTTCATTGTGATTCCAAAAGGAACTCCCGAAATTTTCAATCAATGGCTTGTGTTTATCAATTGGCTGTGGGCCAAAGTTTCACGCCTTTTCATGAATTTCTCGCGAAGTCCATCCAATCCTCTGGAATATCTGATTGCATATCTTATTAGAACTGTAACATTCATCTATGCAAAGATATGGTATTTCACAGCTCTGTTCATCGCTGCATGGTATTTAAAGAAAA
>Ga0222714_10003030_pt1 | contig 17398 bp, 17 predicted proteins | sample C33_3DmetaG_FD_165048 | JGI IMG/M metagenome (GOLD analysis project Ga0222714, IMG submission 165048) | Estuarine water microbial communities from San Francisco Bay, California, United States - C33_3D | ecosystem: Environmental > Aquatic > Marine > Unclassified | place: USA: California...
TTTTCCGTAATCGCGAATCTGCGATCTATATCTTGTATACTTGGTCGGTTAATTTATAGGTAGAACAACTATAACTAGGAGGCATGCGTGAAACGCATGGCTCTTGTACAAAGGGGGAAATCCTACCCCGCTGCTGCTAACTCCGGCTTAGTTTTTCTCGCGGCGCGGGCACCGCCCAAGCTTCATTTAAGCTACGAATGAGAAAATCACGGAACATGGAAATCCGCATAGAATCTCTTAATTCCTCCGGATATACAAAGTACATGTCAATTTCTGGCCCCACCAAATCGGGCAATACATGCACAAGCTCCGCGCTGAGGCGGGTCATATAACTCGGCAAGGGCGCAATACCTAACCCTGAAACAACAGCACGATAAATACCGTAAATATTATTCACTTTTAACACTGGTCTGATGCCATGGTCATCGACCTGCAACCCTAAAGGCCAATTGATTGAAGGCGTTGGAACCGGGCCATCATCGCCAAACACAATTAAATGCCCGTCTAAATCTTCAACTGATTTGGGCATCCCATGTGCCCTGAGATACTCAGGCGAAGCATAAAGCCTTGATCTTACAGTTCGCAAATGCCGTTGAATAAGATCCCCACGTGTTGGCATAGCAAAACGAATTGCGCAGTCCGCCTCACGCATAGTTATGTCGAGATCGGAATCAGTAAGAATCAGGCTGACATCGATACCGGGATAATCTTCTATGAACTTTTTAATTTCTCGAGTGAGCCAAGTAGAACCGAAAGCAACTGTAGTCGTTATCCGTAAAGGGCCTTCTGGGCGTTCCTTTGAATCTGTCAGAACAGCCTCTGTCATTGCCAGCTGATGGAAAACATCGTGAACGCTTCGATACAATAACTCTCCCTGCTCAGTAAGGATCAGGCCTCTCGCATGACGATGAAAAAGCATTACACCCAAGCTTTCTTCAAGCGAGTGAACCTGCCGACTAACAGCGGACTGCGACAATGATAAAGTGTCACCAGCATGGGTGAAGCTTCCAGCATCTGCTACAGCATGGAAAACCCTAAGCTTGTCCCAGTCCATCCTTGACTTCATTCAGCGGCCACGCTCATTGCGTCCTCCTGCTCTGCCAACCAGCCCTCCGCATCGAGAGCAGCCATACAGCCCATACCCGCTGCAGTAACAGCTTGCCTATATTGTTTGTCGCGGACATCGCCGGCCGCAAATACCCCAGGCACATTGGTTCTCGTGGACGCATCTATCGGCTTTATATAGCCTTCAGGATCTAAATCTATTTTGCCCTGAAAAATATCAGTATTTGGGCGATGACCAATTGCAACAAAAACTCCATCTACCGATAACACTTTTGATTCATTAGTTTTTACGTCTCGAATGGAAATTCCAGTAACACCAAGCGGTTCATCGACACCAATAACCTCGTCTAAAACGCTATCCCAAATAACTTTGATTTTTGGATTTCTCGCAAGACGATCTTGCAGGATCTTCTCTGCTCTAAACTCACCCCTACGGTGAATTACCGTCACTTTTTTAGCATGGTTAGTAAGATAAAGGGCCTCCTCAACAGCTGTATTACCACCTCCTATTACAGCTACTTCCTTTTCACGGAAGAAAAAACCATCACAGGTAGCGCATGCCGACACACCAAATCCCATGAACTTTTGCTCGCTCTCCAAGCCGAGCCATTTTGCTTCAGCTCCCGTCGCAATAATTACACTATCGGACACAAACTTATCACCAGAGTCCCCAACGGAAACAAACGGCCGTTTAGAAAAATCCACATCACTAATTATGTCGTAGACTAGTCTTGTTCCAACCTTTTCCGCCTGCTCCCGCATTTGATCCATTAGCCACGGTCCTTGAATCACATCTGAGAAGCCAGGATAATTCTCGACATCAGTGGTAATTGTTAACTGCCCGCCAGGTGCCAAACCTTGCACTAAAATTGGCTCTAGACCGGCTCTAGCCGCATATATTGCTGCCGTGTAGCCAGCAGGACCCGAACCTATAATCAAAACCTTAGTTTTGTGCTGGACCGACATTTCGCCAACCTCTCATCTAAACCAACGAATCATCACTATCTCTATGATGCCAGGAAGAAATAGTGGAGTCTGCTTTGTACAGATATGTTGATGGGCTATCTGTGTAATAATCTTTTAAAAAATTTGGCTAAACCGTCATCATCAGCGGATATAGAAAGTGCGGACAATGAAATTAGATCGCATAAATAAAAAAATACTGTCTGACCTCCAGAATAATGGTCGTCTGTCAAATGTTGAGTTAGCCGCTAATGCTGGGATTTCACCACCCCCATGTCTTCGTCGGCTTCGAATGCTGGAGGAGGAAGGGTATATCCGAGGGTATTTTGCAGACCTTGAGCCGAATATGCTTGGCTACGAGGCAGAGTATTTCGCTCTTGTGGGCTTGGAAAGCCAGGCTCTTGATAGACTCAAGGCATTTGAAACCACCGTATCTTCCTGGCCGGAGGTTAGAGAATGTCACATGATCCGTGGGGGAGGTGATTTTCTCTTAAGAGTAGTGGCTATGGATAACTCGCACGAGAACACACTCACCCAGCGCCTAACAAGTACGAAAGATGTACTCAGGGTCACGACTTTTCCCGTAGTCCAAACTGCCAAAAGACTTCCTGGTGTGCCTATACAGATAGCTGAAGATTAACTTCAAGAAGCATTAATATACTTAATCACTGCTGCCAGTGCCTCGGCTTCGTTTACCGGTTTGTCCCATCTAATACGCTTAATTCGAGGAAATCTAAGAGCGACACCTGATTTATGTCGCGTTGAAGTCTGAGCTGCGTCAAATGCTATCTCCAATACAAGACCTGGCGTGACAGAACGCACGGGACCATAGCGTTTATCAGTATTCTCCCGGACCCATTTATCTAACTTAACCAGTTCTTGGTCTGTATATCCAGAATAAGCCTTACAAACGGGAACTAGCGTATTAGCGTCTTTCCAAGCACCAAGTGTAAAATCTGAGTAATAAGACGATCTTCGTCCATGACCCCTCTGCGCGTACATGACTACCAGATCGACCGTAAGTGGTTCCCTCTTCCACTTAAACCATTGATTTTTTGGCCGCCCTGGCACGTAAGACGTAAACTTATCCTTTATCATCAGCCCTTCAATTCCGGCCGCTCGGGCACTTGAGCGAATTTCAATTAACTCACGCCAATTTGAAAAAGGTACCAGCGGCGAAAGGTCAATAATGTCTGGTGCCTTACGCGCCCACGCCTCAAGTCGCTTACGTCGCTCTATAAACGGCAATGACCTTAGATCTTCATCGCCCTCAAAAAGTAGGTCATAAGCCCGAATACACGCAGGCAGTTCGGCAATCAGCTTTGGACCCGGTGTTTTCCGTCCCAATCGTTTTTGCAGAGCTGAAAATGACTCTACCGCCATAGATTCGTTTGGTTTGGGTGTCCTGATGAGTAGCTCTCCATCTATCACCGCATCAAAATCAAGATGCTGCACAATTTCTGGAAAGCTATTACCGATATCTTCCCCAGTCCTAGTGAACAGCTTCCTTTGGCCATTGCGAGAAGCAGCCTGAACGCGGATACCATCCCACTTCCATTCAGCAAGATAGTTTTTGGGGTCAAGTTCACTAAGCAGTGCTTCTTCTAGAGGATTTGCCAGCATTACAGGTCTGAAACCTGCACCTACCGCAGGATCTGGCTTTTTACCCCTTCCCTCCAGCCAATCAAAAAGATCGTAATATGGAGGACTGACCGAATACCAAATTTCCTCTATATCGCTCACTGATGCATCAAAAGCATCTGCTAGAGCCATCTTGGCCAGCCTCGCCGAAACACCCACACGCAGACCACCTGTTACCAGTTTTAAAAGTGCCCAACGCCCGTTGTAATCCAATTGATCTAGCCAATACTTTAAAGTCGGTGTCGCTGCTGCCTTTTTGGCATTCAGCAAACTCTCAACTACATCCGTAAGCTTTGGTTGGAAGTACTCGCCGTCCGGCCAGATTAACGCAACAGTTTCCGCCAGATCGCCAACATAGTCATACGACATAGCGAAAAGTTCTGGCTCAATTTGACCGCCTGCCAGAGCTCGCACCGCTGCTGGTTTTACCCCAGGTAATCTTAGATCCCCTGTTAAAGCCGCAAGTGCATACCCACGCGCAGGGTCTGGCGTTTCCTCTAGATATCGCCCAATCAAACGAAGCTTGGCATTCCTTCCATTTGTGAACACCAGGCTATCTAGAAGACGTGAAAAATTTTCTATTGGTTTATTCCAATCATTCGCTTTCTTCCTCACGACCACTTAGACGAAGGGGGGTCGCTTCTTGCCCTTGCTTGGACAATGCAAAAGCTAAAGCGTCTTCTCGTCCGTGAGTAATCCAAACTTTACTGGCCTGCGTTTCTGCACATGTTTTAAGTAAGTCATTCCAGTCAGCATGATCTGAAATGATCAGAGGCACCTCTGCACCACGCTGTCGGGCTCGGGCGCGAACTTGCATCCATCCTGACGCAACAGCGATGCGAGGGTTATTGAAGCGCCGCGACCACCGATCTGTTGTTGCAGAAGGTGGCGCCAAAACCAAACCTACTGAAAGCGCAGTTTTGTTCGCCGTTTGAACTGACTGTACATTTCCAAAATTATTACCAAATGCCGTGTAAAGGTTTGTTAATTCCACCAGTGCACCATGAAGATAAATAGGCTCATCAAAACCAGCACTTCTCAACAGAGATAAAATCCTTTGACATTTTCCGAGGCCATAGACGCCTAGTAAATGAGGTTGTTCTGGAAAGGCAGAAATTGATCGGAGTAGCCTATCTATTTGGCTCTCTGGCTTTGGATGGCGAAATACTGGCAGTGCGAAGGTAGCCTCTGTTACAAAAAGATCACAACGGACTGGTTCAAACGGTGCGGCAGTAGGATCGGGTTGCCGCTTATAATCCCCTGAAATAACCGCCCGATAACCGCGGTACTCGATTACGATCTGTGCACTACCAAGTACATGTCCTGCTGGAGCAAACCATAGAGAAACATCACCTATTCGAAATTCTTGCCCATACCGTGCAGACTGATAATGCGCCCCATCCGATGGATAACGGACCTTCATAATTGAGAGCGTTTCTTGCGTTGCCAGGACGTTATTATGACCTGGTCGGGCATGATCAGCGTGACCATGCGTTATTATTGCACGATCGACTGGCCTAGCAGGATCAATAAAAACACCTGCAGGATCGCAATACAGTCCCTCGGGCCGAAGTTTTAACCAGTCAAAGTGTTGCGCCGACATAACGCAGTGAGAAATAACCCACTCTAACGAGACATCAATACCGGCATCTCAGCATTTTGCAGAATATGGATTGTCGGGCCCCCAAAAATTGTTTGGCGAAGTCGGCTTCTTGTGTACCCACCTTTAATCAGAAGGTCACAACCTAGCTTAGTTGACTCCTCGAGTATTGCCGCTCCGGCACTAAGAGAACCAGCATTAACCTTGCTTACCGTGGCTTTTATCTCGATCCCATCTAGATATTCTTTAACATCTTCTGCATCAGGCCCAGGCGTCATACCTTCCTCTACCTGCAGCAAGGTTACTTCCTTAGCCTGATGCAAAAATGGGCGAGCGCATGCAATAGATCGCGCTGTTTCTGCTCCGCCATTCCAGGCAATTACCACCCGTTCAGCAAAGGTTTTTGGCGGAGTTGGTGGGGCAATAATAAGGAAGCGACCACTATCAAATAGTGCCGCCTCGATGAGCCCCATGGAGGGTGTATCACTCGCCTGATCTGGCCGAGATAGAATCACAAAATCAAAAAGCCTAGCATAGGCCCCAAGGTCCAAATCGGTGGCACGCAATTCAGTCCACTCTATACGTGCCTTGCACTTTTCGGCCATTGATTCCTCAAAGGCTTGGCGAACCCGATTGCTGCGTTCGGTTTCTTCTGTTTCTAGATTTCGGATCAACGCAGGTGTTGCTGCTCCTGTTTCGTCAGCAGCAAGCATAACGCTCGGCTCGGCCCGAACATGAAGACCCTCGATCACTGATACTGAAATGTGAGCTGCACAATGTGCGGCAAGCGAACAGATGCTTGAAACACCAGACTCGGTAACGGGTGCTAAAATGACGTACATTGCTAGACCCTCCCTGTTTTTTATTAACCGTACATTATCAATGGCAATTCGACAAAAAAATTCACAAAAAATTTAATTCAAGCGCCCTTGCATCTGAAAGCTACGAAGAGTTCGTGTATGAATACTTGGATTCTTGAAAAACTGCTCAATGGGACACCAAATTTATGTACGATCTCCTTTCGGGTATGCGCATTTTAGAAGGTTCCGCATTTGTAGCAGCCCCCCTCGGCGGCATGACACTCGCTCAGCTTGGAGCGGATGTAATTCGGTTTGACGACATCAACGGTGGCCTTGATCACGAGCGCTGGCCTCTAACTTCAGATGGGCATTCCCTCTACTGGGCTGGGATGAATAAAGGGAAACGATCCATACTGGTCGACGTCAGGTCTGAGGAAGGGCGTGAACTTCTCACTGCGATAGCAACAGCACCAGGGCCAGACGCGGGTATGTTCCTCACCAATCTTCCGGCACGAGGATGGTCTTCCTACGATAATTTAAAAACCCGCCGGAATGATATGATCATGGTTGCGCTTACGGGTGCGCGAGATGGTGCACCTCATGTTGATTACACCGTAAACGCCATGACCGGGTTTCCGATGGTCACAGGCCCAACAAATCAAGATGGCCCCGTAAACAATGTTTTACCAGCTTGGGACATCGGCGCTGGCCTTACTATTTCGACAAGTCTCCTGGCCGCAGAAAGGCGCCGCTCAAGAACGGGAGAAGGGTCTCTAATAAAACTTTCACTATTAGACGTCGCTCTCTGGACAACCGCCAATTTAGGGTATGTCGGCGAAGCTTCTGTAACAGGCAACGATCGCCAACGATTAGGAAACCAAATATTTGGGACGTTTGGTCAGACTTTTAAAACACGAGATGGACAGTGGATTATGCTCTGTATGTTCACCTCGCGGCATGTCAAAGCAGTAAAAGAGTTAATGGGGAGTGATGGAAGTTTTACTCAGATAGAGACAGAACGCGGGATTAGGCTAGAAGACGAAGCTTCACGATTTGAAGCGCGGGCTGAAATCGAAAAAATAGTGACAGCTTGGGTTGGAGCTAGAAATTACAAAGAGGTTGCTGCGGCTTTAGAGAAAGCAGGCGCACTTTGGTCTGGTTATCAAAGCTTTCGCCAATCCTTAGGCGATCCATACCTCTATGCCGATAACCCAATGTTCGAAGCAATCTCACAACCCAATTTGGATGGGGCAGCATTCCCAATTCCTGGGGCACCAATGTGGTTTGAGGGACTTAAACGTTTATCACCAGCACCGGCCCCACGCTTTGGCGAACATACTGATGAAGTGCTAGCAGACGTGCTTGGCCTTGAGTCAGGAGCCATCGGCCTTTTGCATGACAAAAAAATTGTCAAAGGGCCTAGCAGCACCTGAAACACTAATTGCTATCCGTACAATCGGAGCGCAAATACCTATAGATGGCCCATATTTGAGGAAAGGCTGATCTTGAGCAAATCGCCAAATGCCGATGAACAGCTTGAACTGACGGCTAATTTAGCTCTTAAGGCATACGCGATTGGTGTCTTTCCTATGGCCGAGACCAAAGACTCGGACACAGTCTACTGGGTTGATCCACGCACCCGAGGAATATTACCAATTGAAGGACTTACGATACCTAAAAGACTTCGCCGAACACTTCGAACATCCACTTACACAATTCGTACTGATTTTGCTTTTGACCAAATTATAGAAGGATGCGCAGCATCAGTACCTCTTCGAGGCCGGGAAGACAGCTGGATTAATCCGCAAATTCGTAAACTTTTCCGAGAGCTATTTGATCTGGGTCATGCTCACACCATTGAATGCTGGAATGGAAACGAATTGGTTGGCGGACTTTATGGACTAGCGCTTGGGGGAGCTTTTTTTGGAGAAAGCATGTTTAGCAAGGAAAGGGACGCATCAAAAATTGCGCTCGTACACCTGGCTGCGCGCCTCCATTATGGTGGCTTTCAACTACTAGATGCCCAATTCCCAAACCCACACCTAGTTCAATTTGGCGCAAAAGAAATTTCACGCACTAAGTTCCGAACTTTATTAGATGCCGCCCTTGATCGACCTGCTCAATGGCCAAAAAGTTTCCCCACGGCAGCATTTTCAAGGTTTATCAATGATGTTGCTGTTTAGTTTTAAGACGACGAAACGATTATAAAAATCACAACTAACGCAATAGCTATGCCCTGCATGAGAACACGCAGCTGCATTAATTTATTGCCATACTTTTTATTGAAATTGCCACCACCGGCAAAACCCCCGAGCCCGATAATCAGCACTATCGCTGTTGCGATAACCGCTGCAGGAATTAAAAATGCAAGAAACGCACTCATAAGTTCTAAGTATCCTTTTTCCGCTGTGCAAATAAACCTAGTTCAAACTCTCTATATAGGAAGTACTTGAACAACTTTAGGTAAGGAAAATCACTCAATCAAAAATTTCGAAGATTTCCTGAACTGCTTTAAGTTGATTGCCTGAGGCAGAAGATGGCACCAAAATAGGTGTTTTAATGCCAGTTTCTCTCCACATCTCAAGCCTTTCTAAAACACGGCTTGCAGATCCGAAAAGAGTAACATCATCGAGCCATCGATCCGAAAGCTTGTCAGAAATCGCAGCAGTTTCACCGGTTTCAATCAACCGATCAATTTCCCCCATTTCTTCTTCATAACCTGACTCGCGCCAATACTCCCGATAATAGGGAAGTTGCACATATCGTGATAGCGTTCGCTTATGCACTTCCTTTGCAGCCTCAATGTCATCACTGATACATGTAGGTGTCATGCAACCGATAAAGAAATTTCTGTCAGATAGCTTTTCGGATGGCAACAACGCGAGTGATTTTGCCGCCTGGCTCATCGCTGCATTGGCAAATACAAGACCATCCGCAACTTCACCGGCAAGTTTGATCATCCTAGGTCGCATTCCGGCTAATGTTAGCGGCGCTGGATCACCTGCACCGGTCCAGTCCTTATAACGAGTGACAAAATCTTTCATATCACCTATCGGCTTTCCCACTTGCGTGCGGAAACGCTTCTGGGTTGGCCCATGGCTGACCCCTACCCCGAGGCGAAAACGACCATTCGCAATTTCATTTATGCAGGCTGCTGTCTCCGAGTAATCCTCTGGAACGCGTGCATATATTGGAGCTACGGTAATTCCAAACGGCATAGTGTTGGTTTGCCACGCTAATGCCTCAACCAATGACATCCCACCTAGAGTGGACGGACAATAAAGCCCTGCATAACCACGTTGTTCCATTTCCTTGGCTGCTTCAATGACAAGGCGACGACGGCCAGGGACTGGAGTTAACGCGAGAGCAGGCTTCGCATGTGACATTTTACGACTTCCTCAGATATAATTCTGCCTAAAGCTAGCGCGTACCTTGCCATCAGTCACGTAAGGAAAACTTCAACCGATGGAAGTCATTATTGTTGGTGCAGGAATTGGAGGATTAACCCTTGCGCTCTCTCTTGTAGAGAAAGGTATAACTCCAACGATTTATGAGTCAGTTCGTGAAGTAAAACCTTTGGGTGTGGGAATAAATGTGCTCCCACATGCAACAGCCATTCTTACAGACCTTGGACTTCAAGAGGATCTTCGCGCTACAGGGATTGAGACCAAGGAGCTATGCTACTTCAACAAATTCGGACAGGAAATTTGGCGTGAGCCAAGAGGTTTAGCAGCTGGATATCCCGTACCCCAATTCTCTATTCATAGAGGCCAATTTCAGCATTTGTTGCTAAAAACCGCTAAAGAAAGACTTCCAACAGAAAATATTAAATTTGGTCTTAGTTACATTAACCATGAAATTACATCTTCAGGCCGCGTTGCGTGTTGGTTTGAGGAAAGAGCAACAGGCCGCGTAATAGGTCCCGTGGAAACTGATGTTCTTATAGCAGCAGATGGAATTCACTCAGCAGTTCGGGCTAAGTTTTACCCAAATGAGGGCCCCCCTCGTTGGTCTGGCGCGGTACTTTGGCGGGCAGCCGTCGAGAGCGCACAATTTCTTTCAGGTCGCTCCATGATAATGGCTGGGCATGCCGACCAAAAAATTGTCATCTACCCAATTTCTAAAAAAGCTTATGATCAGGGCAAGAGTTACACAAACTGGATCGCAGAACTAACCCTAGGAAAACCAGGAGATCCTGCACCTACGCAAGAAAATTGGAACAAGGCTGGTAAAAAGGCTGATTTCCTGCCTCAATTTAAGGACTGGATCTATGACTGGCTTGATTACCCTAAACTCGCAGAAAGCACCGAACAAATCTTTGAATTTCCAATGGTCGACCGTGACCCAGTAGAGGCTTGGAGTTTCGGACCGACAACCTTATTGGGCGACGCAGCACATCCTATGTATCCAATTGGTTCTAACGGTGCGAGCCAAGCAATTATTGATGCTCGTACACTAACCAATCGATTGACAGAATACGGAGCAGACATCTCCGGGGCTCTTAAAGCTTATGAGTCAGAGCGGCTCCCCGCGACAGCTGCTATTGTTGCAGCTAATCGCCGCCAAGGACCTGATGAAATCATGCAAATTGTCCACGAGCGCGCTCCTAACGGCTTTGATAACCTTGATGATATAATCAGTAGAGAAGAAAGAGAGCAGATCGCTGCAAAGTATAAAGTGCTTGCAGGCTTTGATCACGCTACAGTTTCGAAGGTAGCTAAAGCTGTCAATTGAGAGTATCCATAAAGAAATTAAGACCAATGAACGGCGGTAAACATGACTTCAAATGAGCCGTTGCGCACTATCCTTCTAACAGGAGCCAGTCGGGGGATTGGTCACGCTACAGTCAAGCGATTTGGCGCTGCAGGTTGGCGTATATTGACTGTATCTCGACATCCATTCTCTGAAGATTGCCCTTGGGACGGTGGTCGAGATAACCATATTCAATTGGATTTAGCTGATCTTGATGCTTTACCAGCAGCAATTGCCGCGGTGAAGGAGCGTCTCCCAGATGGTCGGCTAGATGCAATGGTTAACAATGCTGCAATTTCACCAAAGCTAGATTCTGGTGGCCGCATGGGTGTTTTGAATACTGATTTAACAGCGTGGCGTCAGGTTTTTGCGGTTAACTTCTTTTCTGTCGCGATTCTGGGCCGGGGTCTCATTGATGAATTAACTTCTGCAAAAGGAGTTATCGTTAATGTCACCTCAATAGCAGGAACTCGTGTACACCCGTTTGCCGGTACAGCATATGCGACATCCAAGGCTGCACTAGCGGCCTTAACGCGAGAGATGGCTGCCGAGTTTGGTGAACGTGGAGTGCGAGTAAATGCAATTGCTCCAGGCGAGATAGACACATCAATACTCTCACCTGGCACTGATGAGCTCGTTAACCGCGAGATCCCGATGCGAAGATTAGGAAAACCCGAGGAAGTAGCAGCAACCATTTATTTCCTATGCTCTGCCCCTGCTTCATATGTGAACGGAGCAGAAGTACATATCAACGGTGGGCAGCACGTTTAAGCTATGGCTTGATACCCACCTCTTCCAACACCGCCAAGGTATTCTCTCCTAAATCTGGCGGATGCAGCCGGATCATGCAGGGTGCATTCTGAAATTTCATGGGAAAGCCAAGAACTTTTATTTCTCCATATTTCGGATGTTCCAGAGGCATGGCCATTTCTTGGCTCTGAACTTGTGGATCTGAAAATACGCCGTCAATGTCATAAACATGGCTACACGGAACCCCCGCCTTGTTTAGTTTTTCAACCCAATAATCTGCTTTGTTGGTAACAAGACGGGAGAGGACAAAGGCATTAAGCCGATCACGATTGGCAACACGAAGATGATTTGACGCGAAATTTGGATCACTTTTGAGATTGGAAAGATCTAAGGCATCCATAAGGCGACCAAAGAAAACGTCATCATTCGGAGCAACTGCAATTGGACTATCAGCAGTTTCAAAAAGACCATAAGGCGCAGCAATAGGATGGTCATTCCCACTTCGGGGAGTTATTCGGCCCGTGGCAAAGTAATTTGATGCCAAATAGGCTAACAGTGAAATCATTGAATTAGTCAAACTTACGTCTACGTGTTCGGCACCACCTCCCCGTTCCCGTCGCAATAACGCCGCAGTTACACCCAGAGCCGCATATATCCCAGTGACAAGATCTGAAATTGGAAGGCCAGTTCGAAGGGGCGGATCAGTCTCACGACCATTAGTGCTCATAAATCCACTCATCGCTTGGGCAATAAAATCGAAGGCTGGCCTTCCCGCATAAGGGCCACTAGCACCAAAACCTGTAACGGAGCAGGTAATGAGCCCAGGACGCAACTCGCTAAGACGTCTTGGGCCAAAGCCCAAGCGTTCCAAAACCCCTGGCCTAAAATTCTCAATCAGCACGTCAGCAGATTCTATAAGTCGCTCAAGTGCGTCCTTCCCTTCTTTACTTTTTAGGTCAAGAACAACTGATCTTTTGTTGCGATTGAAGCCTGCAAAATACCAACTAAAGCCATCTTTTTTATCGCCCTGCGTACGAACCGTATCACCATCGCTTGTTTCAATTTTTATGACATCAGCTCCCAAATCCCCAAGAATTTGAGTTGCAAAAGGTCCTGAAAGTACACGTGTTAAATCAACAACACGGAAACCAGAAAGCGGCTGAATTGATGGCGTGTCTCTCATTGATATTCGTTATATCCTGCGAATCAACTAACAAAGCATGTTTAGTATATCATCCAGGTCATCGAAGGAGTGCTCCGTTATGGAGAAGGTCGAAATTGTTGAAGTTGGTCCACGTGATGGCCTTCAGAATATTCCTGGATTTGTACCTACAGAAACAAAGATTGCTTTGATCCACGCAATAGCTGACTCGGGCGTTAAGAGAATGGAAATCGGTTCCTTCGTTAGTCCAAAGGCTATTCCGCAAATGCAAGATATGGATTTGGTAGTACAAGGTCTTCGACCCATGCCCAATATTGTAAAAATGGCTTTGGTGCCAAATTCAAAGGGCGCCCGTCGGGCATTCTCTCACGGTATTACCGATTTAGAGATGGTCATCTCGATGACCGATGGACACAACAATAGTAATGTAGGCCGCCCAACATCAGAGTCACTTGCAGATTTGGAATATTTACTTTTGGAAGTAGATCCAGACTCAAAGCTTAACCTCCGAATTGGTCTGGCCACGTCGTTTCACTGTCCGTTCGAAGGACTTACCCCAGAAACAAAAACTCTCTCTAACATTGAAAAGATGCTCAAATTTCGCAATGGACTTGAATTTGCGCTAGCCGATACAACGGGTATGGCGACGCCTCAAGCTGTAAAATCGCTAGCACAACAAGCTATTAAACATTTTGGAAATGACGCTACCTTTATATTCCATGGGCATGACACTTCAGGGTTTGGTATTGCCAACATTTTAGCGGGCCTAGAGGCTGGCCTTCGAAGCTTTGATACGGCAGTGGCAGGCCTAGGTGGCTGCCCCTATGCGCCTGGTGCGTCAGGTAATATTCCAAGCGAAGACGTGGTCTATCTGCTTCATCGAATGGGAATGGACACAGGAATAGACTTAGAAAAACTTATGCAGGCCAGTGACATAGCCGCATCTATTCCGACTGCAATAGAAGCAAGTCATGTGCGCAAAATGCCACGAGAAACGGCACTAAGTCTCGCTAAAGTTGCCTAGGGGCTACCTACTTGAAAAAAGACCTGCAGGATCGATAGCGGTATTATTTTTTCGAATTTCGAAGTGAAGTTGGGGACTTGAAACACCCCCAGTAGATCCGACTGTTCCTATTGTCTCGCCTCTAGTAACCAATGTGCCCCTTTTTGCCAGGACAGTGTCCATGTGGGCATAGGCCGACACATATCCACTATCATGGCGAATAAGAATAAGATTTCCATACCCCTGCAGAGCATCCCCGGAATAAATCACCTCTCCTTTTTCGGCCGCCCTGACGGGTGTGCCCCTTGGTGCGGAAATATTAATACCATCATTTCTGCGGCCGTCCGCTTGGCTTCCAAAATCAGCAACAACAGGGCCATCTACAGGAGCAAGAAACCCAGTTGACTTGGTCACAGCAGTGACAGCTTTATTGCGAGGTTTTTGCTCTCCTAGCTGCGATTTCTCCGCCTTTGCCTGGGCACTTACCTCAGGCGCTCTATTGCCTGGAAGCGGCTTTAGAGGCTCAGAAGAAATAGTAAATTTATCGGTTTTTCCATTTAGTTGCCTAGAAGACGGCCCCGGTGACGAAGCTTTAGAGCGCTTATCAAGCTCTTCTTTTTGCAATGGGATACCAAGCCAATCACCCTGAACAATCCTGTATGGACGAGGAATGAAATTGATTGCAGCAATTTCTTCTGGCGGCACCCTGAAGTTAGTAGCAATTCCATTTAAGGTGTCACCCTCTTCGATCTGATATAGCTTTTGGGCTAATGGTAGGCGAAGTTTCTGACCCTTTCGTATCTCGTACGGAGGACGGATGTTATTGATAATCACAATTTGACGAGTAGTTGCGCCATATTGCCTTGCCAAGTCGTTAATAGTGTCACCAGCCTTAACAGTTATTGCTTCTCCGCCAGGATTTAATTCAAAAGTAAATGCGGGCCTCAATCGAGTTTTAGATTGTTCTGGATCTGGTTGCACCTCAATTGAACCGCAAGCTGCGATGACAAGCGAAAGTGATAAAGCCAAGGGAAATCTAATTCTTTCCATTAAGCCCACTCCCTATTTTCGCCTGATACAGCCCCGGATAAAAATGGAACAAATGGAGCCTGACAAATTTCCTCTGTCTTAAAACCGGAATCATCACGCAAAATACGCCAAATGCGCTGAGCTCCGTCACCCTGCCGGATTGGTAAAACGATGACACCCCCTGTTTTAATTTGGTCAGCTAAAGCACCAGGCAAATCATTTGCGGCAGCTGCAGCTATGATGCGGTCATAGGGTGCTGCTTCTGGCCAACCTAAACCACCATCACCCCATCTAAGAAAAGCATTTCGAATAGCGAGTTTTCTAATCCTTTCCTCAGCGAGATCAAGGAGGGGTTTAATCCTCTCAATACCATACACTGCTCTGCAAAGCCCTGATAAAAGTGCAGTTTGATAACCAGAACCGACCCCTATCTCGAGAACTCGTTGACCCGCCTTTATGTCTAATGCCTGAAGCATCAGTCCGACAACGCTGGGTTGGCTTATAGTCTGATCATACCCAATCGGCAAAGGACGCTCTTCATAAGCTTGATCTGCCCACGCAGGCGCTAAAAATTCGTCTCTTGGACAACGTTCCATGACACCAAGAACACGAGGATCCGTTACGCCTAGACGACGAAGTTCCATCACCATACGTATCCGACGACCGTCCAAGTTCATGGGGACAACCTCGTTCTAGCCTCAAGGAGCGTTGCCTCGTCAGTTAAATCGTAAGTCAATGGCGTAACCGAAATTTTCCCTTCATCCGTTGCGCAAACATCACTATCCGAAAGGATTTTTCCCAACACCCTCTTAGACCCAACCCAGTAATAAGGGCGCCCGGCCGGATCTACCCTCTCAATTATTTCTCCACCGGGCTTACGCCGACCAAGCCGGGTTAAACATCTCCCTGTGACCAACTCTGGCGCTACGTCAGGAATGTTAACATTCAAAATAGTGCCAACTGGCCATGATTCACAAAGCAGCCAATTCAAGGTCGGCAGCAGATGCTCTCTCACTGTCTCCCACCTCGCTTCTGCCGGAGGATTACGACAGAGGCTTATCGCAACAGCGGGAAAACCTGAAAGTGCCGCCTCAAGCGCTGCCCCTACTGTCCCAGAATAGCCAACATCATCCCCAAGGTTAGCCCCACGATTTACCCCTGATATTATAAGGTCTGGGGTTTCATTTTTCATAATAACCCCAAGGGCTAAGATGGCAGCGTCAGACGGTAAACCATCAACAGCAAAACGGTTCGGCCCCGCCTTTCTAATCCGTAATGGCCGATGCAGCGAAATTGCGTGGCTTGTACCACTTTCTTCTTTCTCAGGAGCAACAACCCATAACTCACGAACAATGGGTCGTAAAATTTCTTCAAGTAGTTTAAGGCCAGGTGCATCAATACCATCATCATTCAGAAGCAACACACGAGCTTCCGATAACTCAATGTTCCATGACACTGCAGTGTTCACCCTAAGCCTCAACAGGAATAAGACGCTCAAGCCCATTCATATACGGGCGGATAGCGTCAGGAAGGACTACCGATCCATCTGATTGCTGTCCATTTTCTAAGATTGCAACGAGTGCCCGACCCACAGCTACACCAGAGCCATTCAAGGTTTCTAAAAACTCAGTACCTTTCTCCACAACACGACGAACACGGGAATTCATTCGTCTTGCCTGGAAATCACCGCAGAACGAACAACTCGAGATTTCCCTGTAGGTATTCTGAGAAGGTAACCACACCTCGATGTCGTATGTCTTACGCGCACCAAAACCCATGTCGCCACTGCAAAGCAACATAACTCTGTATGGGAGCTCTAACCGTTTTAGTACGGACTCAGCTGCCTCAGTCATCCTTTCAAGTTCAGAAACACCATCACCTGGCGCAACAATGCTCACAAGTTCCACTTTATCAAATTGGTGCATACGGATCATGCCGCGAGTATCTCGTCCTGCGGCACCTGCCTCTGACCTAAAACACGGCGTGTGTGCCGTCATGCGTATTGGTAACTGAGACGGATCCAAAATATCTCCTGCGATTAAATTAGTTAGTGGTACTTCCGCAGTTGGTATCAACCAACGCCCCTCAGAGGTTTGGAACAGATCATCCGAAAACTTCGGTAATTGGCCTGTTCCAAACATTGCCTCATCACGAACTAACAAAGGCGGTCGGACTTCTGAATAACCATGCTCTGTTACATGTAAATCAAGCATAAAATGTGCCAAGGCTCTTTCGAGCCGAGCCATTTGCCCTCGCATGGCAACAAAACGTGCACCTGACAATTTTGTCCCCGCATCAACATCCATGCCCATCGGAGTTCCAATGGCAACATGATCCTTTGGTTCAAATTCAAATTCCCGGGGTGCTCCAACTACACGAATTTCAACGTTTTGGCTTTCATCTAAACCATAAGGAACGTCATCCAATGGCAGGTTAGGCAGGCGAGATAGAAGCATATCTAACTCTGCCGAAAGGTTCTTCTCCGTCGCTTCAGCAGCCTCAGCAGCTTCCTTGAGCTTTAAAACCAGGGCAATAGCATCAGCAGCATCTTCACCACGAGATTTGGCCTGACCAATTATTTTCGAAGCGTCCCGTCTTTGGCTCTGTGCATCTTGAAACGCAGTTTGCGCGGC
>Ga0222714_10003031_pt1 | contig 17397 bp, 28 predicted proteins | sample C33_3DmetaG_FD_165048 | JGI IMG/M metagenome (GOLD analysis project Ga0222714, IMG submission 165048) | Estuarine water microbial communities from San Francisco Bay, California, United States - C33_3D | ecosystem: Environmental > Aquatic > Marine > Unclassified | place: USA: California...
AACAACTATCAGAGACAAGTGGGCTGACTTGTTTTCTAATTTGGGAAGAACACTAGGTAAAAACGAAATACAAGAATTTAAAAAATTATTTGGTAACAAATTTAAAAATTATATTGGTGCAACGTACGATGTATTTCAAAACAAAAGTATATTACCCTTCTTTGCATACACGCCTACAAGAGAAGCAATTGAAAGAGCTAAGACTGTGTTTAAACAAAGTGCTGATGAGGCAGGAAAACCTATCACAGATTTGCAAGCAGAAGAAATAGTAGCTAATACTTTAAAAGATCCTAACCTTCCTAAAGGTTTTAGATTAGATAAACCTTCTGACGTTATATTTAAGGTACCAGATTTTTTTGTTAATAGAACTGTACTAGATGAAACACTACAAAGAAGAACTGCACAGCCTCTTGTATCTATTGGTGAATTAAAATCAAAAGCAGATAGAGAAGTATTTGAGGATTTATTTGGTAAACAAAGAAACCCTATGCAAACAATCATAGGGGCTACTGCAAAACTCTCTATGCTTACAAGACGTAATATGTTTTACAGAGACTTATTAAAAAAGAATGATGAAGTTGCAGAACTATTTAGATCAGGACAAAGTCAAACAAAACCTTTCTTAGCTAGAAGTGAAGATGAAGCTAGAGAATTATTTGGTACAGACTATCAACTAGTAGAAGTAATTGATCCTGCTAAACGATTAACTGTTGATGCAGGTAAAGGTGTTAAAAAAGAAGTACTAGATAAAGGCAATGTTGCTATGGGTGCAACAAATCCTTTCGGAGAATCACAATTTTTTGCAAGACCTGGTGTTGCTAAAGCGTTAAAAGATACGGGACTACAACAACAGGATCCGGGGATGTTGGGTCAGCTTTATCAAAGCTTAGTTTTATATCCAAAAGGTTTATCACAGGTAGCTAAAACAATCCTATCACCGGTAACACACATGAGAAACTTTGTTAGTGCTAGTTTCTTTGCAACAGCAAATGGTATTATACCTGATGGCCAAGCTATCAAACAAGCATACCAAGCACTACAAACACCTCTTAAAGGTACAAGACAACAAAATGATTTGTATGAAGAGTTATTAGAACTTGGTGTTGTAAACTCTAACGTAAGATTAGGAGACCTAACAAGACTATTAGAAGATGTGAACTTTGGCGAAACAATGACAGCTGACAAAGGGTTTAGAATGTTACTCAAACCATTATCAAAATTAAAATCTGTATCGCAAGATTTATATACAGCCGAAGATGACTTTTGGAAAATAGCATCATGGGCTATGGAAAAATCTAGATTAGAAAAAAATCTTACAAACGTCGGTCTAACAAAAGGACAGACATTTACAAGAAATGGTATTGAACAAGTGTTTGATGACAACTTTCTAAAAAGAGAAGCAGCGGATATAATTAAAAACAATATACCTAACTATGACTATGTATCTGATTTCGTAAAAGGATTAAGAAAATTACCTATTGGTAACTTCGTATCGTTTCCTGCAGAAATAGCTAGAACAGGAACTAATATTATAAGACGTGGTCTGAGAGAAATAAATGAAGAAATAATTTTAGCTGATGGTACAGTAGTAAAACCTTTTCAATCGATAGGATACACTAGATTATTTGGTATGGGTGCAACTACAGTAGCTGTGCCGGCTGCAACAGCAGAAGCATTCGCAGCTATCTACGATGTAACAGATGAAGAGCGAGAAGCTCTTAGAAGATATGTGGCTGACTGGTCAAAAAACTCAACACTACTGCCAATAAAAGACGAAGAAGGTAATTTTAAATACATAGATTTTAGTCACGCTAATGCATACGACACATTAGTTAGACCTATTCAAACTATTTTAAATCAAGTGGCTGATGGTAGAAATGATGAAGATGGTATGATGAATGATTTCATTGCTGGTATGTTTGGATCTATGTCTGAGTTTGCACAACCATTTATATCAGAATCTATTTGGACAGAAGCAGTAGCAGATATTATAGCTAGAGGTGGTAGAACTAGAGACGGTTTTCAAGTGTTTAACCCACAAGATACATCTGGCGACAAGGCATATAAAATTATGGCTCACCTAGTAGAAGCACAAATGCCATTCTCACTTAACCAGTTAAAAAGATTAGATCAATCTATTGAGTCTGTTGATGTAATACAAAAAGGTAAGTTTGATAAGTTTGGACAAGCGTATGAATTTGGTGATGAGTTTGCAGGTTTGTTTGGTTTTAGATCTGTATCAGTTAATCCAGATAGAACTTTAAAATTTAAAGTTGCAAACTATCAAAGAGGTGTAAGGGAATCTAGACAATTATTTACTAGAGAAGCTTTACGTGGTGGACCAATTGATCCAAGTGAAATTGTTGATGCATACTTAAATGCAAACAGAGCTTTGTTTGGTGTAAGAAAAGATTTTAAACTAGATTTAGATGCAGCTAATACATTAGGTATCAGTCAAGCAGGTTTAAGAAATTCTACAGATAGACTTTCAAACGTAGAGGTTGCTTCAGTTGTAAATAATTTATTTAGACCAATAAATATATCACCAGAAATACAACAAGCGTTTGCAGAAAACGCTGCAAAAATTGGTGAAGCAAATCCTTTTCTTTCTGCACAAAGTGCGTTAGCTAATTTACAAAATGCAATGAGTAGAATATCTTTATTAGATCCAGAGTTTCCTGTATTTGAAAATCCATTACTACCTATTATGCAAGACACACCTGCAACACCAACAACACTAAATTTACCAAGCATTGATGCAAATATAGTTAATAACCCTAATGCAGCTGGGTCTTTTTCTAACTTGACAACAGAACAAAAGCTGCGATTATTATTTCCAACAGGATAATTATGGCCAAGAGATCAGCATTACAGAAAATAGATGAGCATGAAAAACTTTGCAGAATTATGCAAAAACAAACGTTCGAACAAATTAAAGAAATGAAAGAACGTATAAGACGAATTGAATACATGATTATAGGTGGTATGGGATCACTTATCCTAGCCTTAATTATGAACTACATGAAATAAAAATGAATCTATCTCGTAATTTTTCTTTACAAGAATTAATTAAATCAGATACCGCTATACGTAAAGGTATCAATAACAATCCTAACTCAGGTCAAATAGAAAAACTAAAAGCACTTTGTGAAAATATTTTACAACCCGTCCGGGACCATTTCGGTAGAGTAAAAGTGACATCAGGATTCCGTAGCGAAGATTTATGTTTAGCAATCGGTAGTTCTAGAAATTCACAGCATGCAAAAGCTGAGGCCGCAGACTTCGAATGTGTTGGAGTTGATAATGCTGAAGTTGCTGATTGGATTAAAATGAACCTTGAAACAGATCAATTGATCCTCGAGTTCTACACGCCTGGCGAACCTAATTCGGGGTGGATACATTGTAGTTGGATACCTGAAGGAAGACGTGAGCAATTTATGCACGCATATAAATCAGAAGGTAAAACAAAATACAAACCAATAATTGGTAAAGCAAAAGACTTAGTTTAACATCCAAAGCATACACATAGTGAGACTAATCCATAGTCCAAATCTTATAACAACTCCTGGTCTTAAATCCATTCTTTTAAATCCTCTCCCATTATCTGTGTAGCTATATCTACTTTCTTACGTAGCGCTTTTACTATTCGCGTATCTACAGTATTCTCACATATAATGTCAATGTATGTCATAGGTTTTTCTTGACCAATACGATCTATTCTAGCCTCTGATTGCTGTCTTTTCTCTAGATCATAACCATTAGAATAATAGATCATAGTTGATGCAGCTGTAAGTGTGATACCATACCCACCAGTTTGTGTAGTTCCTATAAAAAACCGGACAGGAGAATCGGGGTCCTGGAATTTCTTAATATTATCCTGTCTTTCTTCTTGTGGTGTTAGTCCATAATAATCTACAAAAGAATCTTCTCCATATTCTTTAGATAAGACTTTAATAATATTATGTACATCTCTTTGAAACTGAGCCCATATAACAACCTTACCCTCTATCTCATCAAGTAAATTAAGTAGTTCACCTACCCTGTTGTTTGGCATTTCTTGTATGGTGCCATCATCAGCTGTAAAGTGACCACAAGTTATCTGCTGTAGTCTCATTAACTGAGTTAACACAGTAGCTGTAGACATCATCTTACCATTCATTTGAGCATGAGCTAGTTTCTGCATCTGTAGATATGCCTTAGTCTGTTCTGGTGTCAACAACACTTCTCGTTTCATAAACGTTTTCTTAGGTAAATCTAGACATTCATCTTTTAATACACGGTAAGAAAATTCTTTTAATTTATCAGCTAACTCATCTAGGTTTCTATAACCTACAACTATCTGTACAGATCGACCACTAAAATTTGCTGTTCTCATAACAGCGTATCTAGTTCTAAATGCATAGTAAGAATTAAAACCCAATAGTTCATCTTCCAAAAACTCACATTGTTTGTATAGGTCTAGTGGTGATTTGGTTACCGGTGATCCTGTAAGTATTCTTCTGTATGTTGCAAGCTTACCAAGGGTCACAATATTTTTTGTACGTTTGGCTTCTGGATTTTTTATTGTAGTAGACTCATCAATAGCCATTAATGCTCTGTGAGAATTTAAAAACTTTTCTGCAAACGCTACACCTTTTTTAGTAGACAAAGACTCTACATTCATGACTAATATATGAAGGTCTTCACCTGTTTCAAATAATGAATTTAGTTTTCTTTGTTGAGTTACATTAATTAATGACTGCCATAAAATATTTTTATGTTCTATGTGATTTACTAAGTGTGTAGGTATTTCACCTTCATGCCAATTTTTTACAACACCTTTAGGTGCAATAATTAACACACCATTAATTTTACCATTATCATAAAGCATAGATATATTATCTATTAACACTTTAGATTTACCAGTACCCATTTCCATAAAGTATGCAAAGTAAGGTCTATCCCAAGACATTTCTAATGCCTTAAGCTGATGTTCGTATGGCTTAGTTTTAAATTTATAATTCATAATATTTTTCTTCTTTCTGTATTGACTTCTATATAATCGATGTTATATCTTTTGTCAATGTCAGAAAGAATAGTTTATGTAATTCAAGAAGTACCAGGCACAGCCGCAGGTATTCCTAAAATAAATATTATGGGTGCACAAAAATATGGTGAACTCAAAACTTTATTACCGGAATTATCTCAAATTATTTTTTCACCAGGACCATTAATTTTCAAACTTAGAAAACTTTTAAAAGATTTTAAGGCTGATGATTATTTATTGTTGACTGGTGATCCTGCTATTATTGGTGTTGCATGTTCTATTGTATCTGATATTACAAACGGCAAATACAATTTACTCAAATGGGACAGACAAGAAAGACAATACTATCCTATTAAAATTAATTTATACGAGAAAGGAAAAATAGATGAGTGAAGTAATTAAAACATTTACTGGAAGTGGATCAATAAACTTTGAGGAAGATCAGAGAGAAGATCTAAATTCAGTGAACGATGCGAAATCATTATCGGATCAGGTTATCAAACTAAAAGAATTAGAGGATGATCTTGAGACAAAAGAAAAAGAATTAAAAGAACTGAAACGACATATCGAATTAGTTTCTGGTGAGGTTATACCTACCATGATGCAGGAGATGAATATCTCTACATTAAAACTAGCAGATGGTTCTTCAGTTGAAGTAAAACCAGTTTATGGTGCTTCTATTTCCGCAGCTAAAAAGGAAGAAGCATACACATGGCTTCGAGAAAACGGCCTAGGTGATCTTATTAAAAATGAGATTACAGTTTCCTTTGGTCGTAACGAAGACAACAAGGCTAGCAGTTATGCGAACCTTGCAAAGGGTCAAGGGTTTGAACCTGTCCAGAAACTTAAGGTCGAACCAATGACTCTAAAAGCATTGGTCAGAGAGCGTCTTGAATCTGGACAAGAAATGCCCTCTGATCTATTTAACGTGTTCGCAGGAAACAGAACCAAAGTAACAAGGAGTAAATAAACATGAACCAAGTAACAGAGAAAAAGTCTGCACCACTTCCAGCAAATATGTTTGAAGACGATGCAGCAAAAGGTTTAGGTGCAATAGGTCAAGAAGATCTTGCCTTACCTTTTTTAAAAATCCTAGGACAACTTTCACCGGAAGTTAACAAACGTGATGGTAAGTATGTTGAAGGTGCAGAGCCAGGAATGATTTACAATTCTGTCTCTGGAGAACTCTATGACGGAGTAAAAGGTATAGATGTAATTCCATGCTTCTATAAGTTGGAGTACATCGAATGGAAAGATAGAGGAGAAGGTCTAGGTGCACCAGTTGCAATCTATGATTCATCATCTGATATCATGTCCAAAACAACACCGGATGCAAACTACAAAGATAGATTACCTAACGGTAATTATATTGAGAAGACTGCATCTCACTTTGTTATAGTAGCGGGAGATAGTCCATCGACTGCATTGATCTCTATGAAATCTACTCAATTAAAAATTAGTAGAAAGTGGAACTCAATGATGTCTGGAATCAAGATGAAGGGTGCGAACGGAATGTTTACACCGGCATCTTTCAGCCACATTTACAAACTAAAGACTACTCAAATGTCGAACGATAAAGGCACTTGGTTTGGTTGGGAAGTTAGTAAAGTTGGCCCAGTAACTGAAAAAGGTCTTTACGATCAAGCTAAAGGTTTTAGCGACAGTATCTCAAAAGGTGCTGTTAAAGCTAAACATGGTGAAGAAAAACCTAAGGACCAAGCTAGCATTATATAATTCCTTTTGGAATATGTGCACAGTGTGGGCCTAAAGCGAGAGTGGAGGGCCCACAGAAACAGTTATTATGGAAAAATATATAGAATATTTTAATGGATACAGAAATGCCTATGGCATAGCTGACTTTGATCACAAAGAATCTAAAATAGATTCTGAAACAGGTAAAAAGAAACCTGTTTACAGGTGGAACTTTGAAGAACTTACTAAAGATATTTATCAACAACATTTAGATGGTAAACTATCTATAGGTATACAGCCATGTACAGAAGACTCAGAAGTTAAGTTTGCAGTTATTGATATAGATCCAAAAGATTATGTTAACTTTAACAAAAAAGATTATTTAGATATTATACAGGCGTATGATTTACCATTACTACCTGCAGAATCTAAAAGCGGTGGTCTTCATCTATATTTATTTATGGAGAAGTTTACAAATGCATCACTAATAAAATCATTTTTAACAAATTTATTGTCTTTGTTTGGACTCAAACAGGATACAGAAATATTTCCAAAGCAAACACAGCTAACAAAAGATAGTGAGACAGGTCAGCTAAGACCAGGACAGTTTATAAATTTACCATACTTTGGTGAGGAGCGTAAAGCTTTAAACATAGATGGTACAACCTTTACACTGGAACAGTTTATGCAGGTCATAAGCGCAAACCTGGTACCAAAAGAAAGACTGAAAGAAATTACAGAAGAGATGGAAGCAAAAACAATGGAAGGCGTTGACGAAGAATTTGTAGATGGTCCACCATGTCTAGCAGCAATATCTAAGATAGCAAACAAACCAGAGTTCGATGGTAAAGATAGATTCATGTACAACTACCATGTCATGGTGAAACTAAAGTATCCAGACAATTGGGAACAGAAAGTAAAAAATGCTCCGGTAAAATATTTTACAGGTGCAGATGCAAATGCGTGGGATGATAAAAAATTAGCTGCAAAAACTAAATCATGGAACAGAGGATCTAAGGGTTACAAATGTAATGAAAGTCCTTTGAGTGAACATTGTAAAAAAGGTATTTGTGTGAAGAAAAAATTTGGAGTCTTGCGTGGTACAAAAGGTTCTTATCCTGCACTTACAAATCTAAAGAAAATAGATCTAGATCCAGAACCAGAATACGAATTCGATGTAACAAAACCAGATGGTATCAGTACAGCTACTGTACACTGTAGAACTGTAGAACATTTAAATGATCAACGTAAAAGAAGAAATGCAATATCAAAAGCTGCTGGATTCTTTCCACCATTAATTAAAGGTGAAGAAGAACAAGTTGTCATGGATGCATTATACACAACACAGAAAGTTGTGTTACCACCTGTAGGTACATCACCAAAAGAAAAACTACACGATGTATTACATGCAAAAATAAATGGACCTAAAGCTACAAGTGATGCTGCATTTAAAACTGGATCAGTATTGATTGAAGGCGACTATGCATACTTTAAGTTTGAAAAGTTTTACGACAAACTAAAAGCAAAGAACTGGAAGTACAGTGAAGATAAAACAGGACGTATGATGCAGGTTACATACCAGGATTGTGAAATAGAATTTTTAGAACAGAAAAGATATCCATCAAAAAAAGTTGGTGAGTACAACTCATCAACAAAAAATATAATACAGATCAATAGAAAAACTTTTGAAGAAGTACCTATCCATCACACTAAAACAAAACATAAGACGGACATACTATGATCAGTAGAAAATTATTCGGGCCTCCGGGAACGGGGAAGACAACCAAACTATTAAAGTATGTTAAAACATTTTTAAAACTAGGTACACCCGTAGATAAAATAGGTTACTTTGCGTTTACAAAGAAAGCTGCAAACGAAGCTATTGATAGAATGTTAGATGCATACCCAAGGTTTCAAAGAAAAGATTTAAAACATTTTAGAACCCTACACTCTTTGGCATTTACTCAATTAGGTATGAAGAAAGCTCAGGTTATGCAAGACGAACACTATGAAGATATAGGTAGGACTCTTGGTATTGAAGTTACAATTTACTCTCGTGGTGAAGAGAACACAGGTTTTATAAATTCCGATAGTGAATATTTTAATTTAATAAATGCAGCTAGAATAAAAAATATAACTGCAGAAGAAGAGTACAATACAGACATGTATTCACAAGATATGGACAAAAGATTAATACAAATTATTTCTGATGAAGTAGATAACTACAAACAATCATATGGTCTGATAGATTTTACTGATATGATCGAGAAATTTATTGTGTCCGGATTGTGTCCAAAATATGACGTAGCATTTATTGATGAAGCACAGGATTTATCACCGATACAGTGGAAAATGTTCAATATTATCAAGGAAAATAGCAAATATGTTATACTAGCAGGTGATGATGATCAAGCAATTTATGGTTGGGCAGGCGCAGATGTAAAAAAATTTCAGCAAGAAATTTCAAAGAAGGACATAATTTTGCCACAATCTTACAGAGTTCCACAACTCGTGCAAAGTCTTGCAGATAAAATTTTAAAACAAATACCAGATGATAGGAGAGTACAAAAAAGTTGGAGTGCTAGAAAAGAAGAGGGCACTGTAAATTATATTTATAGCACGGAAGATGCACCACTTGATCAGGGAACATGGTTAGTGTTAGCAAGATACAATGATAAATTAAATAGACTTAAACCTACACTAAAAGAACGTGGTATTTATTTTGAGTTTCAAGATCGTAAAAGTTATAAGATAACTTTGTTTAAAACAATTCTAAACTACACACGTTGGACCAAAGGAGATCAATTATCTTTAGCAGAAGTAAGAGATATATTTGAATATACTGGTACAGACACAGAAATTACAGAAGAAAGAATGTATGATTTAACAGAATTTGGATTTGATAAAGGTACACCATGGTACGATGTATTTCAATCAGACTACGAAGAATGTCTATATATCAGAGAGATGTTAAGTAATGGGGAAGAATTAAATAAACTTCCTAGAGTAAAATTATCTACGATACACTCAGCAAAAGGTGGTGAAGCTGATAATGTGTTGTTAATTTTAGATAATACTAAAACAATTAGAGACTCTATAGAAAAGAGTCCAGACAAACAAGATGAAGAACATAGAGTTTGGTATGTTGGAGTTACACGTACAAAACAAAATCTCTACGTCTTATCAGCAAAAAAGGAGGATCAAGGTTATGACATCGAAGGATTTATTTGATGACACTTTTCCGCAAGAAAAACAGATAGGCGGGAATCACTACAAATCATTTCATATTCAACCGTATGAATTTATTTCAAAAAATAATTTAAGTTTTTTTCAGGGGAACGTTGTGAAATATGTTTGTAGATATTTAAACAAGAATGGTATAGAAGATCTAGAAAAGATTAAGCATTATTGTGATTTAGAAATATTAAAGATGAAAGATTTAAATGGGAAGAAACATAATAAAAAGAAATATTAAAGTTGACGGCGTGGAATTTGATTTAGAAATTTATTTAAGATTAGAGACCAGTGGTTATTCTAATCGTCAAGATTTATGTTATGAGATTTTTCCAAAAGATTACAATGCAGCTCTATATGCTTTTAGTAATAAAGATAAATTAAATAAACTAATAGAAGATAAATATATTTATGAAAAAAGAAAAGTTTGATGGCAGATCAAGACCTTCTAACGATGTTTATCGTAAACGTTTTGATGAAATATTTGGTAAGAAAAACAAAACTTTACATGAAGAATTGATGGAAGGTTTTGAAGAAGAAAAGAAACAAAGAGAAGAGGACGAATGAAAATACCAAAGTTTGAAGCACCGACTGAATGGTTAAAGCCTACAGAATTTCCTGACTTACGTCATGTAGATGAAATAGCAATTGACTTAGAGACAAAAGATCCTGACCTAATTAAAAAAGGATCTGGTTCTGTTATAGGCAATGGTGATGTCATAGGTATCGCAGTTGCAACTAATCATTACAAAGGTTACTTTCCAATTGCTCACGAGGGTGGTGGTAATATGGATAGAACTAAAGTTTTATCTTGGTTGAAAGATGTACTAGAGGCGCCATCAACAAAAGTTTTTCACAATGCTATCTACGATGTATGTTGGCTACGGGCACTGGGTTTTAAAATAAATGGTAACATAGCCTGCACAATGATAGCGGCAGCTGTGACTGATGAAAATAGATTCAGGTATGATTTGAATAGTTTATCATGGCACTATCTTGGTTATGGTAAGAACGAAGCTGCACTTGCAGAAGCTGCAGCAGAATGGGGAATCAATCCTAAATCAGAAATGTACAAACTACCTTCAATGCATGTTGGTGCATACGCTGAACGCGATGCTGAAGTAACTCTTGGTCTTTGGCAGGAGATGAAAAAAGAAATTATCAACCAGGACCTAGAAGATATATTTGACCTGGAGTCTGATTTGTTTCCATGTCTTGTTGACATGAGATTCAAAGGTGTGCGTGTAGATGTAGAGCGTGCACACAATATGAAAAAAGAATTTAAGAAAGCAGAACAAGAACTGCTACACAAAATAAAAAAAGAAACGAATGTTGATACACAGATATGGGCAGCAAGATCTGTTGCAAATGTATTTGACATGCTGAGGTTAGAGTATCCAACAACAGATAAGACAGGTGCACCATCTTTTACTAAAAACTTTTTACAAGAACACGAGCACCCTGTTGTAAATATGATTGCACAGGCAAGAGAAATAAACAAAGCACACACAACATTCCTAGACTCTATTATAAGCTATGAGCATAATGGTAGAATACATGCAGAGATAAATCAGTTGCGTAATGCAGGTGGTGGTACGGTGACTGGTAGATTCTCTTACCAGAATCCTAACCTTCAGCAGATTCCAGCACGTAATAAAGACCTTGGACCTAAGATAAGGTCATTATTTATACCCGAGGAGGGCCATACATGGGGTTGTTTTGACTATTCTCAGCAGGAACCGAGGTTGGTAGTGCATTATGCGTCTTTATACAAATTACCGTCCGTATATGACGTAATAGATGCCTATACAAACGACTCTAGCGCAGACTTTCACCAGACTGTAGCAGATATGGCTGATATACCTAGAACACAGGCTAAAACTATTAACCTAGGATTATTCTATGGTATGGGTAAAGGTAAACTTCAGGCAGAACTAGGGGTTACTAAAGAAAAAGCTGCAGAATTATTTAATACTTATCACTCACGTGTACCATTCGTAAAACAACTAATGGATAAAGCATCTAACAGAGCACAAGATCGTGGACAGATACGTACTTTGCTGGGTAGATTATGCAGGTTTCACCTGTGGGAACCTAACAGTTTCGGTATGCATAAAGCTATGACTCACGAAGATGCGTTAGCGGAACATGGACCGGGGATAAAAAGAGCTTACACATACAAAGCTTTAAATAAATTAATCCAGGGTTCAGCTGCTGATATGACTAAAAAAGCAATGCTAGAATTATACAAAGAAGGTATCATACCTCATATACAAGTACACGATGAACTGGATATATCTGTTCAAGATGAGGAACATGCTAAAAAGATCGTTGAAATTATGGAGGACGCTGTTAAATTAGAGGTCCCTAATAAAGTTGACTATGAGTATGGTGATAACTGGGGTGAAATACATGGGTAAATATTATGGCTTACTTAAATGCAAACATACCACCAACTTATGCACAGATAAGAAGGGAGTATTTATATGATCTTAAAAAACATCATGGAGAAGTTGAAGACTGCATTATCTTTGGTCTTAGCGCTCTTACAGGTCGTAGTATACTCTTCCATGCTATTATGGAAAACGGTGCAATATTTTATCGCTTACCAATTAGCGCGTTTATTCAAAAGGGATTTGAGGCACATGGAGTGCCCGCAAGACGACTTGATGAACTACAGCTCTGGAATTGTTTTAGTTATTATCCTGCTGTTAATCGTTGGGATATTTTAGACGGACAAGCCGGTAAATATATCGGAAAAGACAAGAAATGGCACCCTGGAAAATATTTATTTACAGTTGACTTTGCACATCCAGAGTCTAATATACTTGACACTGATCATTCAGAGATTCCGCACGAACATAAGTGCGCTCACATAATTGCCCTAGATGACGGTAATTTTGCAGCACAACCTAACAATAGATGTATATGGGACATACCTTCTTTTACTGTAAAAGATAATATCCCTGACTGGAAAGTGCAAACATCTGAATGGAACGTAGAAGATAGTAAAGCTTGGCGTACAGAAGACACGGACAAGTTTTTCTATGAAATTGAGGAGAAAAAGTAATGGAGAGAATAGACGGTTTTTGTTTAAATTGTGAGCATAAACACAGAGGTATATCTCAATGTAGTTATTGTGACTGTAATTGGGGCAACACAACGGAGGAAAATATGATTAAAAAAATTATCAAATGGATTTGGGCTGTAGTTTCATGGCCATTTAAAAAAATCCATAAGTGGCTTATAGGCTAATAATTATGGAGTATGCTAGGATGGATTATAGATTCACAGCATTATTAATTATTGCTCTATGCCTCCTAGCATTTTGTGGAGGACCTAGTGTCCAATAAACCATTAAGAATATCGGAAGAGGCTGCCGTTCAAATGCCTATGAAGACGGTTGCTAGCCTGATCGCGCTCGTTGCAATCGGCACCTGGGCATATTTCGGTGTTATTGAAACGCAAAACACACATAATACAAGATTACAATTAATGGAAGCTGATCTTGAAAAAAATACAGAGTTTAGAATCAAATGGCCAAGAGGATTAATGGGTTCACTTCCCGCTGATTCTGAGCAGTTCATGCTTATCGAAGATCTGTATAAACAAGTAGAAAAAATGCAACAGACTCAAGAAATGAACATGACAAACAAAGTTAATATAGAATTTATTATGAAACAAATGGAAAAAGCATTGAGAGATATTGAAAAACTAAAAGATAAACAAAGGGAATTTGCAAATGGAAACGGTAATTACTAGTGTCGTTGCTCTTTGTATGTTTATAGCAGGCGAATTAAAAGAGCATAGAATACAGCAATCAATGAGTGATTGTTTAAAAGGGAAAAGACTTGCAGAACGTGACATAAATGTTAATGTTCAATATATGTGTGGCAACGTAGAAGCAGAACTTGAGTCAAACATAGACGGATCAAAGTCTATCAAAAAAATTATTACAGAAAAATAATGAAAAATTGTAAACAGTGTAAAAAAGAATTCGAACCAAAGGACGAATTAGATATGTTTTGCAGCCAGGACTGCAAGGAAGAAGCTCTCGCAGATCTTGACAATGACAGCGATGAGTGTTTAAGTTGTCAATAATGACTTTTACAAAAATGAAAGCAGAAATTGTTAAGGGCCAGTGTCCTACTTGTCATGAGCATACTATGTTAGTGGGTCTAGCTAATGATTATTATAGATGTATGGAATGTGGCACAGACTTAGAGCAAAAAGTAAATGGTAAAATAAGTTACATACCTGTGTTAACTTCTAACAAAGAAACTAGTGGTAAATTTTATCTTCATGATTGGGACGAAGAGTAATGGCTAGACAAAGTTTCAAGTTCTTTACACCCCGTGATAAACCTAAGAAAAGAGGTCCACGCCAGCACAAAAAAAATAAAAATAAATCAGAGAAAAGACAGCAAAAACAGCTGAGATATAAGGGCCAAGGAAAGGGTTGACATTATAATATAAAATCCTATACTGACCTTATGAAAGAAAAAATAATAACTATAAAACCAAAGAATATAAACCAAAAACAATGGTCTATCTTTTTATTAGAATTAAATTTAATGAAAAGAGCATGGAAACCTTATGGAGTAGATGTAGAAGTATCTGCACCAGGTCTAAAAAAAATAATAGATTGGGGAACAAGACGATATGGAACTGATAATTCTAAGTGATGGTTTTTATCAACTGATACCAGTTACAAAACAAATGGTATCAAATATAGATGTAGTGGGTGAGGTTGATCTCTTTAGTCTATGTGATGCGTTGAGAAATAAGTTAACAACTTATCTCGACCACATGAACAAACATGTTATGAGAGATGGAAGTGGAATCTTTTATGGCTGTATACAAAATTAGTGGCCCATTGGTCTTTGTAGTCCTTAGGGAATAGGCGCAGTAGGATGCGTTAGGAATAATCTCGGGTGAGACCTACCGAGAGCCACAACGATGATGAAAAGGACCTGCGTCCATGTAATGCCTCGCGCTAGCCTCTGTACGACAACCGTTGATCCTCGCAATAAAATGAGGTTAGGTGTGGAGCCTTTGCTCTCCTGGGAGTACGTGCACGGAAACCAGGGGGGTTGATATGAATTATGTAACTAATTTACCTTTGTCTTCGACGGGTATACACGTGTACTTAGCATACAATTGTAAATTATTTATTTGTTCTTTATCGAAATTACCTTCAGCATATAGAATCTCATATGACTCAGATAATCCTGCACGTATGCAGTCATGATGATCATTAAATACCTTTGGATAGTCTGGACTAGTAAAACAGTCTCCACTTATTGCAGAGCAAATATAAATTGTCAGTAAAAATTTCATTGACACCTATTGTAAGTTATGAGATAAATCCTATATTAGTTAAATCTAAGAAAGGAGTATAACATTTTATGACTGATATAAGCAAATATAAAAACGTATCGTTACCGAAGGATACGTACAATAAAATAGATAAAATAAGAAAAGTTATGATACCTGAGATGACTATTAGTCGTTCTCAAACCATAACATTATTAGTAAATGAGAAAGCGAAGAAATTAAATGGAAAAGTCAAAGACGCGTAAAGTAATCTGTTCTGTTTGTAATGGAAATGGTTTCATCCGAGTTCCTTACGAACAGGCTAGAGAAGAACAGTTCGCAAACTGTGATTTTTGCAATAACCAGGGTGAAATAGAAGAGGAGGTAAAAGAAGATGATGATGGACAAGGAGACACAAATTAAGAATCTTAAAGAAAATCAAACACTTCTTGAAGGTAAGGTTAAGTTCCTACAAGATACTTGTAAACGTGCAGGTGCTCAAATTAAAAGGCTAGAAGCTGAGTTAAAAGAAGCAAATGCATGGAAGGAAGAGGAAGTTGAAAAGTTTAGAGCAAGACTTAGAGACAATGCACCTTATGAAAAGAGACTAGCGAATGATTAGTTCTGAAGATATTGCGTATATCGCAGGGCTATTTGATGGTGAAGGATCTATACATTTTAAACGTGGTCCCGAAAAGAAAAAGAAACACAAAGGCAATGGTTATCGAATCTCGAATAGTTTAAGACTGTCGATGGAGATAACCATGACCGATAAATCTGTGCTTATGTGGGTACATGAAGTATTGGGTGTTGGTACTCTAAATGATAAACCTAGAAAAGGTTTAAGAGTAGATGGTACTAAATACTTGAAACAATACCGATGGCGTTGTACATTCAGAGATGCGTACTATGTCTGCAGGTTACTGTGGCCCTACGCGCACACTAAACTACCTAAAATTCAACAAGTAATAGAACATTATGCGACACAGAAATTGGAAGGAGATGCTGAAGTTGTGGACCTTGATTGGTATCGACTATGGAATAAGTCTTCTGGAAAAGTACAGTAGTAAATTAAATGTGTGGTCCTGGCAGAAACGTTGGGGTGACAGAAAACGGGGAACGGGGTACAGGAAAAATGGTTTGGAGCTATAAAGATAAATATCAAAACGATCCAGAGTTTAAAAAGAAGGAACGACTAAGACAAAAAACATATAATAACTCTGAGCATGGTAGGGCAGTTAAGTTAGCTCATAATATGTCTTATGGTAATTCAGAACATGGTTTTATAACTAACTGTATAGCTGCTGCATTCAAACCTTCTACGTGTAGAAAGCGTGGTCTTTGGCCTGCTATAACTAAGGCTGAGATTTGGGGTGAATTAGAAAAGCATAGATTAAATATGAAAAAGAAATTTCCGGAAAGTGACGGAAACCTTTGTATTTATTGCGAAAATCCCTGGACCTATAAGCGTACAGTTGGGACCGGGAAACGGGTAAAACATACTACTAATTTTTCTATTGATCGAATTGATAATAATAAAACTTATCAAGTTGGTAATTTAGGTTTTTGTTGTAGTGGTTGTAATGATAAAAAACATCATGCAACATTAGAGTTAATGGAAAATGTATTAAAAATAGCAAAGGAGAAAGGACTTAAATGATTAAATGGAACAAGAAGAAAGAAACTTTTACGAATGAAGAGGACTATGTCTATTCACTTATGGGGTGGTTAGTCGCTAATGCTGATGATGATCTAACTAAAAAATATTTAAATCATAGAAACAGAAGATTTTTTAAACATAGTTTAGAAAAAATTAGAAACCATTTAGAGGTAACTGGTTGGTACGAACATTCTGGGAACTATTTTACTAGTGAGATAGGTTGGCCAGAAAATTTTAGTATGGAACATGGTTGGAAAGAGGAATAAGATGAAGTGGAATAAAAAATTTGAATATCCTGCATCGATTCGATCATCGATAGAAGGTAAAAGACATTACGAGATAACAGGACAGAAGTTGCCATCGGTGACGACTATATTGTCAGCGACTCAGAGTCCGGAAAAGAAGGCTAAATTGGAAGAGTGGAAGAAGCGGGTAGGTACCCAGCAAGCAGACCGGATTCGTGATGTGAG
>Ga0222714_10003032_pt1 | contig 17397 bp, 15 predicted proteins | sample C33_3DmetaG_FD_165048 | JGI IMG/M metagenome (GOLD analysis project Ga0222714, IMG submission 165048) | Estuarine water microbial communities from San Francisco Bay, California, United States - C33_3D | ecosystem: Environmental > Aquatic > Marine > Unclassified | place: USA: California...
CGTGCGCGAGGCGCGTGCGGTCGACTGCGGCGGCGACGGCGCGCAGGCGGCGAACATGCGCGCGCGGGACGATGGCGCATGGGCGTTCCGTAAGTTACGACACTTCACGCCACGCCAACGGAATCATGTCGAAAGGAAGCTCGTACTCTGGAACGAATTCGCAAGGGAACTCGTACACCACGCCCGGTGGGACGAATTCGAGCTCTGGGACGTCGTACCACTGCGCGTCGTCGTCGATTACGTCGTCGTGATTCGCGATTACAGTTGTAGAAGCATCGTTGCTGACGAGGCTTTATCGTTCTTTGTCGATCGCAGATTCGAACTCGAACGGGTCGTATTACTACGCGAACGATAATGGATCGACGTATTATAATTCTGGCACTGGGTACTCGAGCTATAACTCTGGATCCAGTGGCGGTGGGTCGTCGGGAAAGAAGTAATCCATCGATCGCGATCAACAGACCGACGACGCGGGACCGACCAATCAAGACGCGGTAGGACTTGGACTGCGGTTTACTCCGTCGAACGTGCTATGTGACAATACTACAAATACAGTGTAACACTGATCTATGACTACGCATTACGTTACCTGTACGCTAGAGGTGAAGCGCGGCGCGGAAGTCGTCGTACGAGGCGAACCCGCGCGGGACCATTTGCGCGTTCCATTTCGCTTGAATCGCTTCGCGCACGGCTAACGGCTGCTTACGTGCACCATCGCCGACAACGCCTCCACCATCGCGGACTTTGCCCACGGTAAAGTTGGAATCGGGTGGTAGGCCGATTTGCTTGGCCACTTTCCCGCGAACCAAGTGGTCGTCAAATTTAGGATTGTTGCGCATGTACGCAAAGCTCGAGCGCTCGAGCACGAGCGCGCGCGACGCGGCGTCCAGCTCAATGCGCATGAACGCCGCGATTCGATCCACGACCGCACCAAGGTCACTTTTCATGTCTTCATATGCAAACATGAGGACGTTTTCAGGATTTTCCGCGCGCGCATCAAACCAGCTGAGAAAGTGCTCGCCAAAGCCACCGCTGTGGCTAGTCCCCGCGAATATCGCGTCTGCAAACTCTTCCGGCGTTATCGCGCCGCGTTCGATGCCCAAGTACGCGGGCAAAAATTCATAAAATGAATTAAACACATCTGTGGGATCTCGCACGACGACGACGTATCGCCCGCCCCGCCGAACCGTCGTCGCGCTCTCGTGCGACTTGTACAACCGCGGCTTCGCCACTTGCTCGCCATCCAAGTCCAAACCGCAATCCAGCGCGAGCACGTCCCACGGCACGACCTCTGTGATCTCATCGAACGCCTCGCCATCGATCCCGGCGTGTGCGCAACGAATTTGGTGCAGAATTTGTGTGCACCACGTGGTGCCGCACTTTGGATAGGTGCAGCACATGATGTCGTCGCTGCGAATGTTAAACTGTCGTCCGTGCGCCACCGACGCGGCGCTGTGCATGCGCGCGTTGCGCGCTTTCATGAGCTCGATGCCCTCGCCCGGGCCCATCGTCGTCGTCGGCGGCGAAGCCATGGACGCAAGCGTCACTTTTTGAGGACTTTCTATGCTGCAGCTCGCGTCTCCGCATTCTTTGACGCACGACGCACGACATGTTCGCGCTCGCAAACGCCCCAACGACGACAACGACGACCACCACACGCGTTTCTTGCGCACCGCGCGTTCGCGGCTCTGCGCGCATCACGCGTCGCGCGTCCGTCAGCGCCAAGGCGTCCACGTCATCGCGTGATGACATGGATAACTCTGCGCTCGACGCGTTCGGCGCGCGCACGACGCGCGCGTTCGTCGCCGTCATCGCGTCGTTGAACACTGCGGCGTTCGTCGTCGCCGCGACGCCCGCACCCGCGGTTGCAAAGGTGGCGACGGAGTACGTGGCGGTGTTGACGCCTACGAAGTCTGGCTCGGGCGCGAGCGGGACGGTGACGTTTACGACCGAAATAAACCGCTCGAATCAAGAGGTTGTCGTGGCCAAGGCGAATATTAAGGGATTATCTGCTGGGAAACATGGGTTTAATATTCATGAAAACGGCGACGTGGCGAGTTGCGATGCCGAAGGGGCGTGCACGGGAAAGAGCTACAATCCGGATAGCAGACCTCACCGCGGGCCGACGTCTGTTAAAAAGTTTGGAGCGTCCGCGTGTCATGGGTTGTACGATGGATGCGTTCTTAACCGTCACATTGGTGATTTGGGGAACATTGTCGCTACCGACGATGGGGTGTCTACGACGACTGTGAAGGATTTGTACACGACGCTCAAGCCGGGGACGTCCAATTACATCGGCGGTCGTTCGGTTGTTATTCGCGCGGGTGCGGATGATTTTGAAACCGAGGAGAACGATGGAAACGCCGGACCAATCATCCTGTATGGCGAAATCGTGCCAAAGTAAATCAACCGCACACGAGTGTAATCTAAGACATGACTAACAAGACTAATGATGCTACAAAAGCGCGACAGACGAATTTCATCCCGCGCGCACTAGATACGACAGCAGCTCGCGCACGACATCCACCGACACCGAGTTTCCTAACAGGAATAAAGACTTCTTCTTCGTGGCAACTTCGAAAGAAAACGACTCTCGTACGCCGTGAATTCGTTTTATTTCTTCCACGTCAAACCAACGCAAATGGCCTACGAATCGTTCCACGTCGCGTTCGCGAATCCGTGCCGTTCCCAAATTTGTATCGACGTCGAGCTCGCGTGCCAAATCCTCATTTGTCAGCAATACCGAGCCACCGAATACGGTCGACGCATAGCCTGCGGTGAATGTTGCGCATCGTTGCGAAGCCGGCGTGACCACATCGAGAAACTTCCAGTACTTTCGCACAGTCTCTGGCTTGAGCGTCAAGGGCTCTGTGTCGATACTTCGACCAGTAGAATCCACGTACGCATCAAGTTGCGCACATTCGACATGTAACGCGGTATGCGGGTCGATGAACGCGCCGTCATCATCGATCATACGTCCCGCGAAAGCCGGATGCGGCGTAGCCGCCGCGTCGTTGAAGCCACGCAAAGACGCCATTAAATAATAACGCTCTCGCGTATACGGAATCCCCAGCGCAGTCGGGCTTATGATTATTTCTTTCACATCGTACCCGCACCCGCGCAACGCGCGCACGCACCGTCGTCGCGATTCTGACACTTCAAAACCTCGGACGTTTTCTATAAACACACGGCTCGGAGCCACGCGCAAGCCTCTTTCGATAGCACTCAGCACGCTCGCAAAGCTTCGAGCGCGCGGGTCGTCGCTCGCTAGTCCTTTCCCGCGTCTCGTGTAAGGTTGACACGGCGGCGCCATAGTCCATACAACATCGTCGTACGCATCCTCGCTACCGAGCGACACCGCGGCGAGCGTCTCGTCCGCGTCGGCGTGCTCAATGTTTCCCCGCCGCGGTGCGTCGCCAAAGTTTGCGGTATAAACCGCGTTGGCAGCGTCCGAGTTATCTATCGCTACCGCGCGCGTGACGTCGGTGCACGCTTCGAGTGCGAGACGCACGGCGCCGATGCCAGAGTAGTACTCGACGAGTCGGGACGTTTGCCGCGGCGGCTCAAGCCTCGAGTCGCGCGCGACGAGCGTGCGCGCGCGTCGCACGCGGGTGACACGTACGCGCGGCGCTCGTGCGTGCGCTGGACGAGTCGCCATGGCGCGCGCGGCGCCAAGACGCGCGTCGTCAAATGGAGAGAAGGCTCTACTCGGTCCAACTAACTTTTACCGCTTCAACTGCTACAGCTATTGCTTTCTTCGCCGCGCTCGAGCGCCCACGCGCGAATAGCGTGCACGTATGCGCCCTCGAACGTGCCGTCGTATGCTATTTCGTCACCACCTGGAAGGATGGCGATGATTTTCGGGACGGCGCGCACGTCGAAGCGCTCGACGCACCACGCTCGGCTCGCGTCTGACGTACAATCTATCCACCCTACACCATATCCCGATGCGTCTTCGGGCGCGAACGCGCTATCATGACTAAGTAAAGCGAGTTCCGGTGCGAGCGCGCGGCACGTCTGGGATGTGCGTGCGCAGAGGGCAATGAGCCACCGCGCGGGCGAGTCGACGGCGTCCGTCGCGCCCGCGTCGCACGACATCATTCGCGCGCGAGTCGTGACGTTCTCGAACGTGTCTTCGTAGAGAACGCGAATACCTAACCCTTCGCCATCAGACTCTCGCGTTCGCGCATCGCCGTCGGCGTCTCCATCGTCTCCGGTGTCATTTCTATCCTCGAGCGCCTCTTCGTCTTCGTCTTCGCCCGCGTCCCACGCCTCATCCACATCCTCATCACTCCGCGCATCAAACGCCACCACGGGTTCGGACGCATCGTCATCCTTCCGCAGCCGCGCGCGCGCGGTCTCTCGCGCCCAATCCACGGCGCGCTCGAACCAACCGTCCGCCCGTTCGCCGCGCGCCTCGCGCTCCGCCGACGCCTTGGTCGCTTGCCTCGCCGCCTTCACCAGCGCCTTGGCCACGATACCGCCTGCACGCACATCGACACCACAGAACACGTGAGTTTACGCGTCACATACCGTTCGCGTCTCGTCAAGCGCGCGCGCGCGCGCTCTGAACGCGTCGTACACACGCACCTCGAACTTCATGCGACATCGCCAACGTCGCCACGATAACCACCGCCATCGCGCGCGCCGTCGACGCGCGTCCCGAACGCGCGCGCCGAACGCGCGCGCGCGTCTGCTCCATCCCGTCGCGCGCGCGCGACCGCGACCACCGCGCGCGAGGCGACGAGGACACCCGCGACACGGCGCGCGTCACTGTCTGACGCGTCCAATGCCGCGTCGCAGTCGGTCGTCCGCGACGCGCCGTCCCGCGGTCTGGGCGCGCGCGTCCGGTCGCGGACGCGGGCGCGGAGGCAGGCGCGTCGATGGCGCCGCCGCGGGCGCCGCCGCGGGCGCGCCCGGCGCTCGACGGCGAAGGTATACCGATGATGAAATCATCAACTGGAGTTCGAGCGACGACGATGATGACGACGAGGGCGACGCGCGAGGCGGTCGCGGCGGTCGCGGCGGTCGCGGCGGTCGCGCGCGAGGTGGGCGCGGTCGCGGTCGCGTGCCAGATGCGGCGCGGCGAGAGGGTGGTGGTGACGAGGGCGAGGTGATGATGGTCGGCGGCGTTCGCGTCGTCGTCGATCGAGGCGGCGGCTCGACCGAGCGGGACGCGTTCGGCGCGTCGTTCGCGTACGATTACGACGATGAAGGCGTGGTGCGGGATGCGCGCTCGACGCGTGGGGTCGCGGAAGCGTCGAGTTCGGAGGATACGGACGAGGAGGATTGGTCGAGCGAGGACGAGGACGAACGCGCGTTCGTGAGCGACTCTGACGTTGATTTAGACATCGCCATGGATTACGCCGAGAACGCGCGTTTGCGGCTGGATGAATTTAGCGAGAGTAGTGATGGGTCTATGGGCGAGTCTGGAGAGTCTGAAGATGGGGAAGATGACGATGAGGAGGAGGAGGAGGAGGAGGACGACGACGACGAAGACGACGCGAATTGGGCGCTTCGCGAGTTGCGTTTAATTTCAAACATGAATGTCGACGGGAACGGACGACGTGAGCCAGGAATGGTATCGTCGTCGAGCGAGGACGAAGACGCTCACCACCGCGGGCTAGGCATGTCTAGGGGTGAGGTGGCAAAGATGAAGGAGGCGTACGTCGTCGACGCCACGCCGGATGCCGCCGAGCGCATGGTCGAAAAATGGTCGTCGGCTATCTCGGCGGCGATCAGCGCCGGCGTGGCGTACGTTGGTTTTTCTCCAGCCGCATCGAGCGCGCATCGCAAGTATCAGATGACGACGTCGCCACCGCTTGAGGTGATAAACGTACTCGCCAAGGCGCATCGCTGCTCGCTTGAGATTCGAGGCGGCGGAAAGCGTCGACACGCCGTCGTGCACTGCGAGCGTGGCTCGCGAGTAACACCGAACGGGCTTGATTACGCAAAAGCGGAAAATATGCTTCGTAAAACGTTCGATAAGGAAGTGAAACCAGGGCGGCAGCGTCCACCAAATAAGCGCGAGCGGCGCATGAAATCGGCGGTGACTTTTGTTTCTGGCGGCGTCGCCGGCGAAGAACCTCCGACGATTTCAAACTCGGATGACGGCGATGACGGCGACGACGACGCGGGCGGTGACGCAAACGGTGATGATGCGCCAGCTGCGCCAGTGGTGTACGCCAATCGTGGGTCAAGGCGCGCCGCCGAGGCACAGGCGCGCGACCGAGAGTACGTCGAGAAGATGCGCGCCAAGAAACGGGGCGTCGTCGTCGGTGGCGGGCACAAATTCGGTGCCTTTGAGGCGCACACCACAGGGTTCGGCTCGAAAATGCTTGCTAAGATGGGGTTCCAAGGCGAAGGCTCGGGTGTAGGCACGCCCGGGCGCGAAGGTATTAGTGAACCGGTGTTGGCTATGACTCGGGGCAAGCGCGTCGGTTTGGGTGCTCTCGGATCGGAGCGCGGATGACGTTACATGGTTTTATCGAAATCGTCTATAGTAGATATCAATCAGAGTCTAGGCTACTAGTCCGTGTACAAGTTGTATCAATATCATTTCATTTTTGTTCATTTTCCGTGGGCGTATCCTCTCTAATCATGTCTTCATCCGCAGCCCCGTCGGCTTCTTTACGTTGCTTTTTGCTCTTGTCCTTCTTACTTCGCGGACAAATCACATCCCGATGCTGCATGAGTTCTTCTAGACACTCTTCTTCTGGACGATAAATCAAATCATTAATGCGCCAGAGTTGAAGCGTGTTTTGATTGTCGCCGACGGATGTGCTCGCTACGGTCCACGGATCGTAAGGGTTCCACGCAATATCCCAAACCGTCCCACGATGACCGCAATGCTGAAATATCAGCTGCGGCGGCCCTGCAATTGACTGTTCATCGGTTTGTTCGGCGCCAACCTTGGTGTAATCGAACACATTGATTCGTCCGACTTCATCCGCAGTCATGAAAACGCCGCGAGCCGCCGGGTTCATGTCCACGCACAGCACGCTATCGATGTGAGTGTCGAATTCATACATCGGGCGCACGGAGGAGTCTGAAAAGGTGCGGCGATCCCATACTTTCACTGTTGTATCTTTACTCCCCGTGACTAACACATGTGCGTCGTGAACGCTCCAACCCACGGCGTGAATGTCATCCGAGTGCGCGAGCTTTGCCGCGCCCGCCTCTTTGTTCGTCCGCGCGTCCCAAAAGAGCATATTTCGATCATCACCGACCGAGCACAATTCATGCGCGCTATGCGGATTGAAAACCACGTCTTCAATCGTGTCAGTGTGCCCTTTGAACTCCAAACGCGACCAGACATTCGGATGCGTCTCCAACTCTGCTTTACTCAAACCTCCGCCGACGACGGCTGCCGCGCTCGTACTCGCATCGCCACCTTTACGCCGTTCGCCCACCGCCGCGCTCTCCACGTCGCTCATGTCCCATACAAGAACGCGAGAATCCTTCCCTCCGCTCGCAATACGCGTTCCACACGCTGATATCGCTAAAGCGTACTCCGCGTTCTCCGTATGTCCTCGCAACGCGCACGCCGGCGCCGTGTAACTACTCCCATCCCCTCGTTTCACCTGCGCCGCCTTCCCCATCCCAGCCGCGCTCGTATCATACACAAACAACTCTGGCGCATCCGTATGCGTCACGAGCACGTGCTCACGCCCCGGAACGCATCGCATTCTATTCACCTCCCCCGGGTGCGCGAGCGTTCGCTCCTTCTTCAACACCGGGCTCTTCGCGAATTCATCGAATACCATCGCCTCCGCGGGCGCCACGCGCGGCTTTAAAATCTCCGCCTGACACACTACAATCGTATTCGGCACCGTTCGCCCGCTCGACGTCGTCGCATCGTCCACTTGCTCGGTGAGAAACAATCGCTGTTTGGTTTTGTACTCATTGCTTTCGACGACGTCGCCCCAACGCACGCACAGCGACGGCCAAGACGTGGGCGTGTGCGCGAACCAGTCGTACAAAAACGGCACGAGGGACTTCCATCGACCGTACACGTCGTCGTTGAGCATGACGAGACGACACGCGCGAGGGAAAATGCGGCAAACTGCGTGCCGACGCGCCACACCGTGTCGCGCGCGCATCATGTCGCGCTCACGCACGCGCATGCGTCGAACCGTTGCATACGCATACCTCACGTTCGTCACGCTCGCGTTCGGCGCGCTCGGCGCCGCCGCCGCGCCCATGGGGGCGTTGAAACCGCGCGCTCGACCTCTGAGCGATGCGCTCGCGACGACGGCGAGGTACGATATCGACGGCGTCGTCGATCTCGCCGCGCTGAAAGTCGCCAACGTGCACACGAAGGATGTTCGCATCACGCTCACGACGCACGCGCACGGTAAGATTCGCGCGGCGGTGACGAGGGATGGGAGTTTTGTGATTCGAGACGCGCCGAGCGGGACGCACGCGTTGGACGCGCTCGCCGTCGGTTTGACGTTCCCGCCCGTGCGCGTGCGCGTGTACGGGGACGACGACGAGGAGGACGTGCCCGCGGGGACGATTGAAGCGGTGTATGCCGAGGACGCGAGCGTGGCGCTGGATACGAAGCCTTTAAGGTTGGTCGCGGTGAGTCGCGCCGAGTACTTTGAACCGACGGCGCGCGTCACGGTGCAATCGTTAGTGAAGAATCCGATGTTTATGTTGGTGTGGATGTCGATTTTCATGGCGTATGTGGGACCGAAGATTTTAGCGAGCATTGATCCAGAGGAGTTGAAGGCGATGCAGGAGGAATTGACTCGGCGTTCGCAACCGTCTTCCGCGGCTTCGGCGCCGACACCGACACCGACGCGTTGACGTACGTCGCCCGTAAACCATTCGTGTGTAACACTAAATCTACTAGCTTGATATTGTCAAACCATCTACATGACTAATCTGCGTCGGCAAAGGCCTGATCCAGGGCGTTTTTGCGCTTTCGCAATTGTTCTCTATCTTCTTCGCCAAGCTTTGGGCGGAAATTCGGGTCGGTCGAATCCGACGTCCCTGGAGCGTCGTCGTCATCATCTAACCTTCGTTTCTCGCCCGTTTTCGGCCCACTCAACGACCTTCTATTAGTAGCGCCACGCACGTTGTCGGGTGACTCATCCACCTCTCGTGCACTCGGAGGGACAAAGCGCTTGGGAAGTTGCTCGTATGGCAGCGCCGCCGGTTTGGTATGAAAGTACGCGTGCTCCAACGCTTGCGCTGCCGTCAAGCGCTTGTTCGGGTCGTATGCGAGCATCTGCTTCAACAGGTCAATCGCCTCATCTGTTTCGTTCGGGAACGTATCGCGCAACGATGGCGGCGGGACGTAGACGAACTCGATGAAGTCTGGCAATGTCGATACGCCTGGCCAAATCGTCTCCGTAGGAGTCCCGAGTGCCGCGTACACCTTTCCTAATTGATCAATATCCGATGAACCCGCAAAGAATGGCCGCCGCAGCATGAGTTCTGCGAAAATGCACCCCACCGCCCACACATCTACACCTGGACCGTACGTTTTCGAGCCTAACAACAACTCTGGCGCGCGATACCAACGCGCAAACACTTGGTGCGTAAACCGTCTATCCGGCGACCCAAAAATACGCGCCAAACCAAAATCTGCAAGCTTCAAACACCCAGTAGGGGCTATCAACAAGTTATTTGGCTTCAAATCCCGATGAATCACCCAATTATCGTGACAATGCTTTACCGCTTCGAGCGTCATCTTCGCGTACGACTTCACCTCCGCCGCCGACAACGGCGCGCTCTTATCCTTAATCACCATCTCTAAATCACTGCTACAAAACTCAAACACCAAATTCAAATTCTTCTTGTGCGCAAATACATCCACGAGTTCGATGACGTGCGCGTGCTTGATCTCCTGTAACAGTTTGATTTCGCGGATCGCGGTAAAGTTGACGCCTTCGCGATACTTTCCCAAACGAATCTTTTTGATCGCCACGAGTTGATTCGTCTATGTGCGCGACATTCGATGCACGAACACGAACCACGCGTCAGTCTTCGCGCATTCTCTGTCCGCATCAGACCGCGCGGTGCTCGTGAACATATCATTCTTTCATTCAATCAATCAGCACAGAGCTCTCTCGCTCTCTCGCACCTCTTTCACTCGAGCCTCATACACGACCCCGAACGTGCCCTCGCCGAGCGTTCGACCTTTATCGTAGCGCTCCATCGCGTGCGTTGTCTGCACCGTCCGTCCGTACGCGCGCGCGCCGACGTGTGACGGAGCTCTGGAGCTCTGGAGCTCTGGAGCGCCTCTTCAGAACGCGACTCCGCCACCACCTTCGCAGACGCCGACGACGTCACGCATCGATGTCGCTGCGCGCCGATGCGAAACTATTCGTCCCTGGCGTCGGATTGGTGACGCCGCCGAAAGCTAAGCGCGCGGACGCGCGCGACGACGACGGCGACGCGCACGCGATGACCGTTGACGATGCGCAGCTGTCCAGCGGCGAGAGTTTAATCGCATTAACCAGCGAGGACGAGCACGATGCGGCCGAAATCGACGAACAGACGCTGCGAGATGGTGTTTCAGACGCCGCGCGTGACGCCATGCGGGCGTGGCGGGACGATGTGGTGAGCGAGGCTAACGAGACGTTTGGCGCAGAGAGCGCGACGCCGTTGTTGAAACAATCTGGATCGTTTAACGCCGCGTACGGTGCGGATGAGGCGCACGCGGCGTATGATGAAAGTGCATCGTGCGCACCGTTGCTGTCGCCAGAGTTGGAGCGCGTGTATGGCGCGGCGGAGGCGCATGAAAATTCGCCGCAAATCGTCGTAGAGTTGGACGCCGAAGACGCCGACGCGAGCGAACGGCGGGACGATATCACTGGGCGCGAGGCTTCGATGTTTGGGAGTGCGGCGGCGACACCGTTGTTAAAGCCTACGGCTGGGGTCGCGGCTTACGGAGCGAATGCGAACGAGGCGGCGCCGAGTGACTTGATGGATGTTCGCGTGCCGCTATTGCCCAGAGTGAAGGAATCGACGTACGGAGCGGCGTCTCCGTTACGAGGGAAAGCGGCGGCAGCCGCGGCGGCAGCGGCAGAAGTAGCGACGGCACGTAAGTCAAAGGCAAAGCGAAAGGCGCAGCGCGTGGTGGAGCTACCACCCGTGAAAGTGACGGCTTCCGTCGCAGACATTGAAAACACGGCGGCGCCGACGTGGACACCTGAAATGCGAGCGCCTTTGCTGACGCCAAAAAGCCCGAGCAGTCCAGTCGCGAATACTGCAACGTATGGTGCGCTCGATGCGGAGTTCACACACACACATGACTTGCGACACGCCGTGGATGAAAACGATGCGCCGTACGCGCTTCTTGATGGCGAGGATGAGGCCGACGACGACTTTATGATGAACGACCGCGATGCAGAGATGGCCGACTACGAAGACGATAGAGCGGGTATGGCATCTGAAATGAACGCCCCGTCGGCGCCTCCCATGCCGGCTCACGCACAATTTTCGCTTCCCGAGCGTGTGCTCGCCGATGATTTGTGCTGCGTGGCGTGGACTGTTGCGCGAGAGCGTCTCGATTTACTCCAGCCCCTGTTCCGATCGAGAGGTGCATCAATCGGGCGCATTACACTGTCACATCTTCGAACCGTCATGCGAAAGCTTGAACCAGAACGAGCGACGGCTCGTGCGCTCGATAGACTTGAGGCGATGTTGTGCGCGTGTGGATACGTCGAGGACATTTCGCTGTCTGAATTCGTACACGCGACGCATTCCGGTACATTAGCCGCGACGCGTCTCGGTACTGCATCGGGTGCGCATGAAGCAGCGATCCTATGCGCGTATATGGCTGAACTCATATCTCGCACACCTGCGTCGGCGCAAACTGCGCTGATGCTCGGCACGCGACGGCACAAGGCGTGGCTCGAGCTACCTAGACTCTTAGCGAAAACATTAGAACCCGAGAAGCTGTGCCTTCTTGTCGCCACGTTAGATCTGGCAGATGACATTACGAGTGCAGGTGCGTTCGTCGATATCACCATCTACGTTCGCTGGTTACGACGTACGAGTGAGATGTTGCGCGCGTCGAATCCGTTACCCACTCCACCGGCGATTCCGAAGCCTCCAGTGGCGCCCGCGGCAGAATTGCCCCGTCAGTTATCTGCGCAAGAACGACTCGCCGCGCGTGAAAAGTTAGTGAGACTATGGGAAGAACGAGAGCAACGACGACGAGCGTCAGCGTCATTAACTGCCTAGCTATTGAATGAATGTGTTACATGGTACATGAGCCGATTTACTTCTTCACGAGAAACATCGAGAGATTTGATTGCTGCCCTTTCGCACGTTTTGCCGCTCCCTTATGCGACGCCGCGAGTCGTGCGCGCGATTGTGCGGCGTCGTGAATACTCTGCAATTTCCGCGCATAGTGCCAATCGAGATGTTCTTCTTTTTGAGACTCGGGAAACGCGCGCGCGCATTCCAGGCACGTCCATTTCGGCTCGTCTCGCGTTTGTTTTTGTGTCTCAGCAATCGTCGTCGGAGACAGTAGAAAGTTTTCAATTTTCGCCTGGTCCTCGGGTAGCTCGTCTTCGTGGTCAAACTGAGACGCACGAACGCCTACCAGGCGAAGTGTCATCGCCGCACCGATGGAGTTTTCATTACGCATCAAACGTAACGCCGAATTGACAATCGTTTGTACGTCGTTCGTTGGACCAGCGAGAGTAGTTTGACGTTGTATCACGTCGAACGTGTGGCGTTTGAGTTTTATCGCCACCATGCGAGCCTTAAGATTTAACGATTGACACTCGAGCGCCACGCCGGTGGCCATCTCCGTCAGCTTGGCGTCGAGATACTTTTTATCGCTCGTCGGCGTAAACGTTTCGCTCTTCGAAACGCCTTTCCTCCCAGTCTCTTCGCCGGATTCACTCGGGCGATACTCGGTACCTATGCCGAGCGCGACACCGAGCAAGAACTCAAATGCTTTTGGCGTGAACAGCGCGAGGAAAATTGCACGTTTTTTGAGTAAATCCCCGCACGTCTTGACGCCAAACTCGATCAACATGCGCTCGAGCGTCTTTCCGACGCCGTACATTTTGCGCACTGGAAGCTCCTCAAGAAACTTTAGCGTCGCCTCGCGCGTGGGTTCGAGTATATACTGCCCATTTGGCTTGTTGAAATCACTGCACACCTTTGCGAGGCGTCTCGAATACCCGCCGCCGACAGAACACGTTAAGCCGCCCGTCGCCTCCTTCACCTTGGCTCGAATCTCCTCCGCGACACGCTCCATCGTCGTACCGTGTTCCTCGCAATACTTTGTCACCTCGATGTACGCCTCGTCGAGCGAACCCGCGATAAAATTCGGATCGTACTGTGCGAACACCGTGCGCGACGCTCGACTGGCGGTGATGTACTTTTTAAAATCAGGCTTTACGAAGACCAAATCCGGGCATAATTTCTTGGCGATGAAACCGGGCATCGCCGCGCGCACGCCAAACTTCCTCGCCACGTAATTCGCCGTCGTGAGCACGGAGCTAGGACCCGCAGCGACGCCCATGGGCACTGTCTTCAACGCCGGATTCGCCAACTCTTCGCACGCGGCATAAAATCCATCCATATCGCACACGAGCCACCGCCTCGAGACGTCTCGCGTCGCCTCCGCCGCCTCGGCGCGTTCATCCGACAACCTCTCCCAAACCTCCCACTCCCCTTGCGTCACATCTCGCGCACGTTTTTTCATCAACTCGATACGTTTCGTCGTTCGTCGCTCCTTTCGCTGTTCATTCTCATAATGCGGCGTCCCGGCGGTCGCTTCGTAGATTATTCGCTTCACGCGCTCCACGTCCACATTCTCCATCCCCGCCTTGGCGTGCGTAAACACCGTCCCGAACAGCTCCACGCCCTTGGTCGCACCGCGCGCCTCCCCCACCGGTTTAGCCGTCGTCAGCGCCGCGTGTTCGCGCCCCGTCGTCGTCGTTTCGTCCGCTTTATCGTGCGCCCCGAACGCCAACGACGAAACAACCTCATCCTCGTCCTCGTCCTCGTCCTCGTCCTCGTCCTCGGCGCACAGCCCGTCGCCGTCCCACGTCAACGCGTCGTCGTCGTCGTCGCGCCACCGGTCGTCCACGCCGGCATCGCGCGCGCCGCCGCCGCCGCCGCCGTCGTCGTCGTCGTCGTCGTCAACCATGTCGACGAGTGACGACGCCAACGGTGGGTGGTGCCCGCTTCATTTGCCGCACGCATGGACGGCGTCGAGCGCGGCCGCGCGTACGCGGTGACGCTCGGCGCGAGCGTGCGCGATGCGTTCGGTGCGGCGAGCGGCGACGGCGGCGGCGACGGCGCGCGCGAGTCGAAGCGGCGGCGCGCGGAGGGTGATGATGTTGAAGGTGATGAAGATGCTGGTGACGGCGGCGCACCGGTGACGGTGTTCCGATACGACTTTATGAGCGACGACGCGGACCGCACGAGACCGGCGCGAGTGACGTGCGCGCCGAACGGTGCGGTGGAGGTGACGTTTGCGAGCAAGGCGCGCGCGAGCGAGGGTGGGACGGTGAGGTATCGAGGCGCGCACCGAGCGCGCGCGGCGAGACGGAACGACGTCGAAGACGGTGAAGCCGCGACGGAGGGCGCGAGCGATGACCGCGGCGTGGATTGTGCGTTGATATTTGATCGAAAGACGCAGAGTTTTGTGCTCGAGCGCGTGGCTGGGGTGGTTGGGAACTTGAGAATCGCGAGAGAGGACGCGCGGAGCGTCGGCGCCGGCGTCTTGGGCGACGGTGAATTAGATGTTTTAGATGGAGTAGAAGACGATGGCGGGGACGATGGCGCGGTCGGTGATGTCGCCGGGGTCGAGGCGGCCGCGGACGACGACGCGAGCGCGATGTTTCCGTCGTCGAAAAAGGAGTAGCTCGGTTTGTAACTGTTGTAGACGAACGTCACACGTCGACTCGCGAGCGAACGACATGTCGCGGTAAACACGCATCGATTTAAACAGCGACGATGCGAGGCGATGCGCGCGCGCTGGAACGCGCGACCGGGGTGCTCGCGGCGCTTCCTCCCGTGGAGCACGCGATAGCGTACGGTTCGGCGGTGCTCGCGGACGCCGTCGCCGCGTCTTCGAGCGCGCCGGCGCTCGACGTCTTACTCACCGTGCGCGACCCGGTGGCGTGGCACGAGACCAACATGCGCGCAAACCCATCGCACTACGCGCCGCAGATGCGTTTAGTGGGCGCGCGAGGCACCGATGCGGTGTCGCGAGCAGTCGGTGTCGGCGCGCACTACAACGCGGCGCTCGCGGACGACCGGGGCCGCGGATACAAGTACGGCGTCGTCGGAACGTCCGCGGCGGTGGAAGATTTGACGACATGGAAATATTTATTCTTTGCTGGGCGCATGCATAAACCGCACGTGACGCTCGTGGCGAGCGAGGCGATGCTCGCAGCGCAAAAGGAGAATGTAGCGTTCGCGTGCCGCGCGGCGCTGCTTTCGTTGCCGGAAACATTTAGCGAGCTCGAGTTCATACGTGCGCTCGTGCGATTATCGTATGATGGTGATATACGCTTCTTGTTTGCCGCGGAAGACGCGCGAAAGATTGAACGCATCGCGAGTGGGAACGTCGAGGAGACGCGCTCGATGTACGAGGAGACGTTGCGCGTCGCGTTTCGAGACACAGTCTGCGTCTCGCAAACGCTCGGTGGCACGTGGACGCAAGACAAAAGCGTAGAAGTGTTACGTTCGCACGCCGCTGGTTTGCCAGTCAACGTACTCGCGGGATTGTCGTCGTCTAGGGTAGATGGTAGTAGTATCGGAGACGCGCGGCGCTCGAATGTCGCCGTCGACGCTCAGCGCGACGCCGTACGTCGTCGAATTAGGGATATAGTCCGCGTGAGTAGCACGCGACAAGCGTTCGCGGCGCTGCTGAGCACGTCGCCGCTGAAAGCGATGGCGTACGTAGGGGCAAAATTCGTCAAATCTGCGGCGTCGCGCTTCGGTCGATGACGAGGTGGCGCGCGGCGTCCAGTAGCTCGATGACGCGTCTCTTCGCTCGCGCATAGGCGATGCGATGTGCGCACGGAAACGAATGATATTTGGTTCATTTAATCTCAATCAAAATTAGAATGGATAAATCGAAGGGTGCCGCCTGCGTGACGTGCGCCCAATCGTGCTACTATGATGTCTTCTTTGGACTCTATGCGTTAAAAACCGTCTCGAGTGCTTCGCACGAAGCTCTCGCGAAATTTAGTTGAAGCTGTTCGCCAAGGAGTCGACTTGTCCCTTGACGGACATGTCGATGAAACCAGAGCCATCCTTGCCGTATTGCACGACAAAGCCACCGAGGAGGGACTCGTCAACTTCCGGCTTGAGCTTGATGTTCTTCGCGCCCGTCATCTCTTGAAGCTTCTTCGCAATCATGAATTGTTGCTCATTTTCGAGCTTGACCGCAGAAGTCACGGTGGCGACCTATTCGAGGTGTGCACAAAAAATCATTCGTCAGTTTCATCGCATAAAACATCACCGCGATGCGTTCGCGCGCGCACACGCATCCTCCCAACGCGTCGCGTACGCCCCCATCGCGCGCGCGCTCCGAGCCACATCCAAACCCTACCAATCCCGCGGGTAATCATTCGCATCATCAACGCACCTGCGTGTCCGTCGCTTCGCAAAACAACGTTTCAAACTCAGCAATAATAGTCTCGAGTTGATTCTCACGCTTCTTATCCACCAACAAGTTCAAAAAGTTGCTCGTAAACGCATGGAACCCAGCCTCCTTGCCGAGCTTGGCCAAAATGTCCTTCTTCTTTTCCACAGCCATCGTGGGGTTGGCTAAGAACCCAGCCACCGCGGCGTTGGCTTTGACGTACGCGTCGAGGGTTTCCATATCCGCGTGCACTTGTTCGAGCACACCTCCGGATTTACACGCATCGACGAGCGCGGCGGCGTAGCCCGAAGACACGGCGTTCCCCTGCGCGCGAACACGAACACATCCGCGACCGGGAGATCGCGGGGGATAAAGGTCAGATACGGCGCACGGGGTTTGCATCCGCGATTGAAGACGCGAACACCACGCGTCGCCCGCGCACGCGCGACGCGAACGCGCGCGACGATACACACGAACGATTTTCGTGCGATATACGCCACCCACGCGTCCGCGCGTCCGCGCCTCGCGCGCCCGCGCGTCCGCCGCATCCATCGCCGTCGCGCACGGACGCATCCATCATCCGCGACGACACCCGACAGTCATCCATCCACGCATCCATCCATCCATCCGTCGACGCGCGACGCGATCGAACGCGATCGTACCTTGCTCGCGCGCACGGCGACAGATCGTCGACGCGTCTTCGTCGTCGTCGTGTGGGTCGTCACCACGGGCGTGGCGCGGGCGAGAGCGGATTGCATGGTCGTCGTCGCGGTCGCGGTTGTGACGCCCGCCGAACGAGGACGCCAGGACGCCAGGAC
>Ga0222714_10003033_pt1 | contig 17396 bp, 17 predicted proteins | sample C33_3DmetaG_FD_165048 | JGI IMG/M metagenome (GOLD analysis project Ga0222714, IMG submission 165048) | Estuarine water microbial communities from San Francisco Bay, California, United States - C33_3D | ecosystem: Environmental > Aquatic > Marine > Unclassified | place: USA: California...
GGGACGCAGGCGGCGCGGTCGGGCGATGCGGCGCGGGCATTGGTGCATGCGGAACGCGCGGCGAAACTGCGCCCCGATGCGGGCTGGGCGCATGCGGCAGTTTTCGACCTTGCCGTAAAGGCGCGTGCATGGAAGCAGGCGGAAGATGCGCTGGGGCAGGCGATCCGTCGCGGCGGTATCGGGCGCGACGACGGCAACCGTCATCGTGCGGCACTTTTCCTGATGCAGTCGGCGGAAGCCGAACAGCGGAGCTTTGCGGTCGAGGCCCTGCGTCTTGCCGTGCGCGCGCGGCGTGCCGATGCGAATTTCGCCCCTGCGGCATTTCATCGTGCCCGCCTCGAGGCGGAACAGGGCAACCGCCGCCGCGCGCGGCGCATCCTTGAACGCGCCTTCGCCGATCACCCGCATACCGATCTTGCGGTGGCGCTTCTGGCGCTGGCGGAGGGTGAAGGGGAGGACCTTGTGCTCGACCGCCTGCGCCTCGCCGCACGGCTGCTCGATCGCGCGCCCGAAGCCGCCGAAGCCCATCTCATCGCCGCCGAGGCGGCCCTCGATGCCCGGATCTGGGGCAAGGCAAAGCGTCACCTCGACGATGCCGAGACGCGGTTCGCCGCTGCCGGCGACGGCTCGCGACCGGCGCGGCTCTACCGCCTGCGGGCGCGTCTTGCCGAGGACGAAGGCGGCGATACCCGCCAGGCGGCCCAATGGCTCGCGCAGGCTGCCGGCGCGGCTCCCGATCCGCGCTGGGTCTGTGCGGCCTGCGGCCACGGTACGCCGACCTGGTCGGGTCTCTGTCCCGATTGCGGGGGGTTCGACACGATGGAATGGCGAACGCCCGCGCCGCTCGCGGCACTGGCCGCGCCCCGGGGGGCCGCTGTGGCCGCGGCGCTGCCCGGTATTTCGGGCGCCCTTACCAAAGATTAGGGATTTGCGCTTAAAGCCGTTTCGGCGTAAACGGTGGGGCGCGCCGGGTTACCGGCGCCGCGAACGGGGCCGCCTTAGCTCAGCCGGTAGAGCATCGCATTCGTAATGCGAGGGTCGCGTGTTCGAGTCACGCAGGCGGCACCATTTTCCATACTTTCCGAATTCAGCCGGTCGGTAATCCCGCATCGGGCTACCGGATTGCACGCTGCACCCGGTTGTTTTTGCGCGACCTTCATGGTCAGCTTGGGGCCAGGGCCCACCGCGCTCACAGAACAGGGAGAGACCGCATGGCCATCGCTCGCGGGATCATCATCAAGACCCCGGATAAAAAATTTTCTGATGCCGAGCGCATCTGGAAATCGCAATGCGCGCCGCTGATGCAAAAGCAGAAGGGCTGCCGCGTTGAAAAATTCATGCGTTCGACGGAAAGCCCGGATCTCTACATTTCCTATTCGGAATGGGACAGCATGGACGCCATCGAGGGCTATCGTGCGACCACCGAACACGCGACGATCCAGAGCGAGGTGCGCGCCATCCAGGGCTCGCGCGCCGTGGTGTGGACCTACGAAATTCTCGATTGATCGTTTGTTGCGGCGGGCAGGTCGATCTCGGCCCTGAGCCCGCCGGTCGCGGCATCGCCCAGCGTCAGCTTGCCGCCGTAAAGTGCCGCGATCTCTGCGACGATATTGAGGCCGAGGCCTGATCCCGGCACTGTTTCATCAAGTCTTTGCCCGCGCGCGATGGCGCGGGCCCGGTCCTCAGGCTTAAGTCCGGGGCCGTCATCTTCGACCCATAGCAGAAGACGACCGCCCGTCTGCGTTTCGCCGCCGACGCGCACGGCGCGCCGCCCCCATTTGAAGGCGTTGTCCATCAGGTTGCCGAGCAGTTCCTCGAGATCCTGCCCATCGCCGCGGAATACCAGTCCGGCGGGCACTTCTGTCGCCAGCGCGATCTGTTTGCCCGCATGCATGCGCGAAAGCGCGCGGGCCAGCCCCTCGACCACGGGCAGAACTTCCGTGCGCTGGCCGAGTGCCGCCGCCGATGCCGCCACGCGCGCGCGGGCGAGATGATGATCAATGCGTTCGCGCATCTGCGCGGTTTCGCGGGTAACCACCTGGGCCAGCGCCTTGTCGGCGTCAGGTCGCCGCTCTGCCCTCTCGGCCTCGACCGCAAGCACACTCAGCGGCGTCTTCAATGCATGGGCGAGATTGCCGACATGGGTGCGCGCGCGCTCGATCACTTCGCCGACATGGGCGATCAGCTGGTTCGCCTCGCTCACCAGCGGGCGGATTTCGCCCGGGAATTCGCCTTCAAGCTTGTCAGTGCGTCCGTCGCGCACGCGCGCGAGCGCTTCGCGCAGGCGGCGCAACGGCACCAGTCCGAAATGGACCTGTATGACGACGGCGGCAATCAGGCCGAGCCCCATCAGGCCAAGCGCCCATGCGAGTGTGACACGGAAGGGGCGCAGTTCCGCTTCCACTTCGGCAAGGTCGCCAGCCACGGCGTAGCGGAAGGCGTGACCGTCTTGTTCAAAGCGGATCGGGCGTTCGGCAACGCGCAGGCGCTGGCCGCGCGGTCCTGTTGCTTCGTAATGGGCGGCGCCTTCGGTGCCTGCGGGCGGTTGCGCGGCGGGCAGCGGCAGCGTCTGGTCCCAGAGCGATCGCGACGCCAGCTTCACCCCGGAGGCATCCATGATCTGCCAGTACCAGCCGGAAAACGGCCGCTCGAAGCGCGGCTCGCCCTGTGCGCCGAGCAGCCGGACCCCGGTCAGCGGGTCGGCATCGGTGACGGTAACCAGCGTTTCGAGCAACACATCGAGGCGTCCGTCGAAGCCGCGCTTCACGTGGTTTTCGAACAGCGAATTCAGCAACAGGCCACCCGCGATCAGCGCCCCTGCGATCCATGCGAGCGCGAAGCCGATCAGGCGGAAACCGAGTGTGCCGGGGCCGATCATCCGGGCGTGTCGCCGCCCTTGCCGGGCGCGGGGCCATTACCCGCTGAAAGCCGGTAGCCGAGCCCGCGCACGGTTTCGATGATGTCGTTGCCGAGCTTTCGCCGCAGGCGGCCGACGAACACTTCGATCGTGTTCGAATCGAGATCGAAGTCCTGATCGTAGATGTGTTCGGTCAGTTCGGTGCGCGATACCACGCGGTCGCGTTCATGGGCGAGATAGGAAATCAGCTTGTACTCGTGGGCGGTCAGCTTCACGGCTTCGCCGTTTACGCTGACGCGCGCCGCGCGTGTGTCGATGGCGACGGGGCCGCATTCGATCACCGGTGATGCATGACCCGAGGCGCGGCGGATGAGTGCGCGCACGCGGGCCAGCAGTTCTTCCATCTGGAAGGGCTTGGTCAGGTAGTCGTCGGCACCGGCATCGAAGCCGGCGACTTTTTCACGCCAGCGGTCGCGCGCAGTCAGGATCAGCACCGGCACGTTGCGTCCGTCGGAGCGCCAGCGCGTCAGCACCGTGATCCCGTCGAGGCCCGGCAGGCCCAGGTCCAGCACCACGGCGTCGTAAGGTTCGGTGTCGCCGAGGAAATGTCCTTCCTCACCGTCGGCCGCGCTGTCGACCGCATAGCCCGCGTCCTTGAGCGCGCCCGCAAGCTGTTCGCGCAGCGCCGGTTCGTCTTCGATCACCAGAATGCGCATGGCGGGCCTATCGTCCCGCCGCACCCAGCACCTGCGCGGTGCGGGCATCGACGGCAAGGTTCATGACGCGCCCGTCGCGGGTCAGCATCTTCAGATAATAAACCGGGCGCTGCCCGCTTTCGTCCAGTCGCACGTCGAGAAGACGGCCCGGGTAGCGGCCCTGGACCCGGCGCGCCACTTCCTCGAGCGAGAGAATCTCGCCGCGCCGGACCGCATCGCGGGCGCGATTCTGGCCACGCAGGTTGCGCTCGCGGGGTGCTACGGGGGCAAGCGGGACGACGAGCTCGCGGCCCGGGTCGCGGCCTTGGACCCGGCGAAAGTCGTTCACCTCAAAGGCGCGCGCCGGGGGCGCCGCCAGCGCGAACGCGGGCAGGAGCAGCAGGCAAAGAATGGGTATGTGCGCGGTCTTCATCGTGGCGGTTTTACGGGCGGCAATCTGAACCGTGGCTGAACGGCCCGTTCAGGCCGGTTTCAGCCGGTCCCCGGCAGTATCGCGCCATCCATCGGGCGCGTCCATGCGTCCGGCGGCGGGGCAGGAAGAGAACGCCCCCCAACCCTGAAAAAAGTCCCGAGGAGGACACCATGAAGACTTCCATGCCCCGCGTTTCCGTAAATGCTCCCTCCGTGCAATCCCGCGCGCGCCTGCCGGTCGCCCTGATGCTGGTGGCGGCGCTCGGCCTCGGCGCCTGCTCGACGCGCAGCGCCGGCGACAAGCAGGTCGGCGGCACCGTGCTCGGCGCCGTTGCCGGCGGTCTTGCCGGTTCCGCCTTCGGTCGCGGCGAGGGACGTCTGATCATGACCGGGTTGGGTACGCTGGTCGGCGCCTTCATCGGCTCCGAGGTCGGCCAGTCGCTGGACAACGCCGACCGCATGGCCGCCGCCCGCACCGCGCAGCAGACTTTCGAGCACGGCCGTACCGGACAGACCGCGACCTGGTCCAACCCCGACAGCGGCAACAGCGGCACGGTGACGCCGACGCGCACCTACCAGGCTGCTGACGGCGGCTATTGCCGCGAATACCAGCAGACCGTTTCCGTCGGCGGCAAGACGCAGGAAGCCTATGGGCGCGCCTGCCGCCAGCCCGACGGCAGCTGGAAGATCGTGAACAGCTGATCCACATCCAGGGCCGGGCGCCGCGGTTGCCAGCTGCGGCGCCCATCCATGACCTTGCCGGTCCTGCCCCAACAGGACCGGCATTTTTTCAGCAGGTCTTTTCGCCCGGCACCGGCGCGGTCAGGACGCCCGATTCCCGTCCCGGCCAGCAGCCCGGCTCGCAGGCGACATCGGCCAGCGCCCCGGTGATGTAGTCGAAGGCGTCATCGACGCTGTCGGAGCGATGCAGAAGATCGAGATCCTCGCGCGAGATGGTGCCCATTTCGACCAGCACGTTGAGGTCGAGGAAGCGGCGCCAGAAATCGTTGCCGTAGATCACCATGGGCAGGCGTTTTTTCAGCTTGAGCGTCTGGCAGAGCGTCAGGATTTCCGCCATTTCGTCGAGGGTGCCGAAGCCGCCCGGCATGAACACGGCGGCCTTGGCGAAATAGGCGAACCAGAACTTGCGCATGAAGAAGTAATGGAAGGTGAAATTGAGCGAGCGGGTGATGTACGGGTTCGCGTGCTGCTCGAAGGGCAGAGCGATGTTGAGCCCGATATTAAGCCCGCGCGCATCGGCGGCGCCGCGGTTCGCCGCCTCCATGATGCCGGGCCCGCCGCCGGTGCAGATGACGAAGCGCCGGCCGCCTTCCAGGCCCTTCGACCACTCGGTCAGCCGCCGGGCCAGTTCCCGGGTTTCTTCGTAATAGCGCGACATCTCCAGGCGCTTGCGCGCGGCATCGACGCCCTGACCAGACTTTTCGGCCTCGCGCAACTGGGCTTCCGCCTCGTCGTGCGGCCGGATGCGGGCGGAGCCGAAGAAGCAGATCGTGTCGCGAACATCCTGTTCCTCGAACCGCTTTGCGGGCTCTATGTATTCCGACATGATCCGGAGCGTTCGCGCTTCGGGACTGGCCATGAATCCGGGGTCGAGAAAGGCGAGCGGCGCCTCGGTACCCCCGGCGGTTGCGGATTTCTGCCTTTTTGCCATCTTTCCTGCCTTGTGCGCATCTGGCGCCGCCGGCAGGGGCCGGAGGGCGCGGAAACATTAGCTTTCGGCGCTTATAGTAACTCTTTTTTCAGGAACTTGGGGCATCATCGGCGCATCCAGGTAGGATCGTATCAGTCGCAGGTATCGGCATATGTTGAAGGAATCCGTATACAGGGAAGAACATCAGCCCGGCGCGCAGATTTTTCGCGAGGGCGAGCCCGGTAATTGCGCCTACGTGATCGAACGCGGCGCGGTTGAAATTTCTTCCCTGCGTCAGGGCCGCAAGATTTCCATTTCCCAGCTCGGCGAAGGTGACCTGTTCGGCGAAATGGCGCTGATCGATGGCGAGGTGCGCACCGGTACTGCGATCGCCACCGAAGAAACCGTTCTCGTGGTCATTAGCCTCGACCAGTTGCGTGAGAAATTCGAGCACGCCGATCCCCTTCTCAGCTTCTTCGTGCGAAACGTACTGGAACGGTTCCGTACGTTCCAAAGCCGCATTCTCGGCGAAACCGAGCAGGACTCCCCGACCGCGGCGCTGCTCAATGCCGATATGTCGCTGACGCGTCACCGCGAACGGGCGATGCGCAAGATCCGCTTCGAAGACCAGATCAACAAGGCGTTGATTAACGGCGAATTCGAAATTCACTATCAGCCCATCCTCGATCTGCGCAACGGAACCATGGCCGGCGTCGAAGCCCTGCTGCGCTGGAACCATCCCGAGCGCGGCCTTCTTTACCCCAAGGACTTCATCGGCTTTGCCGAGGAAACCGGCCTGATCATCCCGATGGGGCTTTGGGTATTCGAGCAGTCCTGCCGGGCGCTTTTGCGCTTCCAGACCCGTATCGAGGAACTGGGCGGGGACACGGCGCCGTTCTTCATTTCGGTCAACCTGTCATCGCGCCAGTTTTCCGACATCGATCTCGTGCGCAACATGTCGCAGATCATCGACGAAACCGGCGTGAATCCCGAACAGATCAAGCTGGAAATCACGGAAAGCCTGCTGATGGACAACCCGGCGCGCGCCGCCGTGACGCTGAACGGCGTCAAGGCGCTCGGGCTCGAGATCGCCATCGACGACTTCGGCACCGGGTATTCGTCACTCAGCTACCTGCACCGCTTCCACATGGATACCCTGAAGATCGACCGCTCCTTCGTGTCGACGGCCACCATCAACGGCGGTTCGATGGAAGTCGTGCGCGCCATCGCCGGCCTTGCCCACAACCTCGGTCTCGACATCGTCGGGGAAGGCATCGAGCAGCCCGAACAGGTGACCCTGTTGCGGGATCTTCAATGCGAATACGGCCAGGGATACTTCTTCTCCAAGCCCGTTGCCGCCTCGTCCATTCTGGCCCGTATCGAACGCCAGTTCGGCGGTCACGGGCACAGCAACGTCACGCCGCTTCCGGCCGGGCAAAAACTCCAGTAACCGCCAAAACGCGAAAGCCCCCGCAAATGGGGGCCTTCCACCCAAAAGGCCGGACCGCAGTCCGGCCTTTTGTCCATTGTGCACGGGTTCAGCAGTCGTAGCCGGGACTGACGCGGTCCAGCATCTTCTTGAGCGATTCCCAACCCGACGGGCGTTCCTTCGTCACATGGGCGTCGTTTTCGAACTGCTGGGCGGTGTGTTCCAGCAGGTTCGCCGACAGCGGCACCAGCTTGCCGCCCGCGGCCATCACCGCGAGCTGGGTCTTGCAGGCCTTTTCCATCGCATACATTTCCTTGAATGCCTGCGGGATGGTCGGCGCGCAGACAAGCAGGCCGTGGTTGCGAAGGACCAGGTAGTTCTTGTCGCCCAGATCGCGCACCAGCCGGGACCGTTCGTCCATATCCTGCGCCTTGCCCTCGAAATCGTGATAGGCGAGCCGTTTGTAGTAGCGCGTCGCTTTCTGAAAGATCGGCTGCAGGCCGTCCTGCATGGTGGCGATGGCCATGCCGGCGACGGTGTGCGTGTGCAACACGCATTTGGCATCGGGACGCGCGCCGTGGATCGCCGAATGAATGACGAAGCCCGCCGGATTGATCACATGATCGGTCTTGTTGATGATCTCGCCGTCGAGATTGACCTTGACCAGGTTGGACGCCGTCACCTCGCTGAAATGCACGCCGTAGGGATTGATCAGGAAGTGTTCTTCCTTGCCCGGAACGCGCGCTGAAATATGAGTGGCGAACAGGTCGTCCATGTCGAAATGGGCGATCAGCCGATAGCACGCGGCGAGATCGACGCGCAGGCGCCACTCGGCTTCGGTCATCGGGGCTTCGGCATCAAAGACGTGCCGCAGGACGGGACTGGCGCACATGGAAACCTCCCTCGCTCAAGGGGCCGGTCGCGGATACGCCAGCCTTCGTTTGCGCGACTCTAGGCCCGCTTGGGCCGGGCCGTCAAACGCGGCCGATTGCGGCGAAAACCGCCTTGTGCAGCGCCGCCTTGGGATCGGTCAGGGCATCGAGCACATTGAAATGGTGCAGCCCCGGCGCGGCGGGCATCGCAACCTTGAGGCCTGCGCGTTTCCATGCGGCTGCCAGTTCCGAGGTGTGGCGGCGGAATTCGTCGGTCTCTTCGCTGCCGACGCTGACGACCAGGTGACCGCGGGCGGGCGGGCGCAGGCGCAGCGGTGACAGCTCGTGGGCTTCGGCCTCGTCGATGCCGAGCTCGCGCAGCTGTTTGACGTGGCGCAGCGGCGAAAGGTCGTAAAGGCCGGAAATGCAGGCGGCACTCTTGATCGCGCCTGCGGGCAGCGAATGGCGCGTCCAATCGGTCGCCATCATCATCGCCGCAAGATGCCCGCCCGCCGAATGGCCTATGACATGCACACGGGTCGGGTCGAAGCGCAGCCCCGACGGATAATTGAGCAGCCAGTGCACAGCCCTGCGGCAGCTTGCGACGATGTCCGAAAGCCGGACCTCGGGCGCCAGCGGATAGCCGATAGTGGCGAAATTGCAGCCGCGGTCGGTGAAGGTGGGCGCGAGGTAGGCGAACTGGTCCTTGGAGCGGCTTTTCCAGTAGCCGCCATGAATGAATATGACCAGCGGGGCGAACTCATCTTCGGTCGGGTAGATGTCGATGCGCTCGCGCGGGTGAATGCCGTAGACGAAATCAAGGAGACGCGGGCGGGTATGGCGCACCTCTTCGCAGGCCGCATCGGTGCGTGCGGCGCGCGCATCGCGCATCGGCTGCAGCGCCGCCGTCGTTACCGTGTACTGCGCTTCCAGCGCGGCCTGATCGTAGCCGCCGAACACCAGGGTCATGATACCTCCGCTCGAAACCGTTTTTTGCGCCGCTTCCGGCGTCGCGAAAGGCGCTATAGTGTCCCAATGAGCCGTTGCCCGCAAACCCCCTGTCGGCCGAGATGAGTGCCTGCCACGACCCCTGCTGCCCGGCGCCGCCTGATGCGGCGCACGACGCCCGCTTTCGCCGCGCCCTGTGGGTCGCGCTGGTGCTGAACGCGGCCATGTTCGTGATCGAGGCTTCGGCCGGCCTCGGCGCCGGGTCGGTGTCGCTGCAGGCGGACGCCGTCGATTTTCTGGGCGACAGCGCAAATTACGCAATTTCCCTTTTCGTGCTGGGCCTTGCCATGCGCTGGCGCTCGGCCAGCGCCATGATCAAGGGTGGGGCGATGCTTGCCTTCGGCCTGTGGGTCATCGGCGCGACGGTGTGGAGCCTGATCACCAAGGGCGTGCCCAATGCCGCCGTCATGGGCTCCGTCGGCACGTTGGCGCTCGTCGTCAATGTGTTCTGTGCCGTTCTTCTTTATCGGTTTCGCGGTGGCGACGCGAACATACGCTCGGTCTGGCTGTGTTCGCGCAATGATGCGATCAGCAACATCGCCGTCATCGTCGCTGCCTCGGGCGTGTTCGCTACCGGTTCCAACTGGCCCGACCTTGCGGTTGCCGCGATCATGGCTTCGCTTGCGCTTTATGCCAGCGTCCTCGTTTTGAGCCATGCGTTCCGCGAGTGGCGCACCCATACTCCTTCTGCTGCGTGAGATCATCCGGCATGAACCTCCGCAAAGTTCTCATTTTCGCTATTGCCGCCCTGGCCGCGGTTCTTCTTGCTTTCGCACTGGTCAAGGGTGTGCGGCTGTTCACGGGGACGACATCCGCGCCGGGCGGCGCCGTGGTGGCGACGGCGGGTGCGGCGATCGGCGGCCCCTTAACGCTCACCGATTCCGGCGGAAAGCGGGTCACCGATGCCGATTTTCGTGGGCGCTATGTCCTCATCTACTTCGGCTACACCTTCTGTCCCGATGTCTGCCCGACCGAATTGCAGGCGATGGGCCGGGCCCTCGATCTGCTTGGGCCTGCCGGTGAAAAGATCGTGCCCGTGTTCATCAGCGTCGATCCGGCGCGCGACACGCCCGAAACTCTCGGCAAATATGTGCGCGCGTTTCATCCGCGCATGATCGGCCTGTCGGGCAGCGATGATGACATTGCCCGCGCGGCCAAGGCGTTCCGGGTCTATTACCGGCTGGGCCGGCCGAGCGCGCCGGGGGCAAAGGATTACCTCGTCGATCACACATCCTTCATCTACCTGATGGGCCCCGACGGGAAGCTCGCGGTGCTGCTGCGCGGCGGCGCCGGGGCCGAAGCCATCGCCCAGGGAATCCGCAGCGTCCTGCCCTAGCCATCGCCGCCAAGGGCCGTTAGGATCGCGCCCGCCCCCGAACAAGCCGGAGTATCCCATGCGTTTTCGCAGTTTTTTCGGTGCAGCCGTGTTCGCGCTTGCCTTCGTTCCCGCCGTTTCCGCTCACGACTACAGCAAGGGCAAGATGGTCGTCGATCATCCCTGGGCTCGTGCGACCATCGGCACGGCGCGCCCGGGTGTGGTTTACCTAGCCCTGATCAATGAAGGCAAAGTCGCGGACAAGCTGTTGTCGGCGGCGACCCCCGTCGCCGCGCGCGTCGAAATCCACCGTTCCTTCATGGAAGGCAACGTCATGCGCATGGCGCCGGTCGATGGCGTCGAAGTCGCCGCGGGCCGCACGGTCGAATTCGCGCCGGGCGGGCTGCACCTGATGCTGATGGGTCTGAATAAGGAACTTGCCGCAGGCGACCGCGTTTCCCTGACGCTCGTTTTCGAAAAGGCGGGCCGCATCCAGGCCAAGGTCACGGTCATGCCGATGGGTGCCGGCGCGCATGGCGGCGGTATGAAGCACTGAGTTTTCTCTGCACGGAAAAGCCAAAGGGCCGGAAGTTTCCTTCCGGCCCTTCGTTTTTTATGGCACGTGCCGTCAGTCGCGGCGCTGGCCCAGAAGCTGCAGCAGCAGCATCATCAGGTTGATGAAGTCGAGGTAGAGCGCAAGCGCGCCCATGATCGCCTTCTTGCCCGCGGTCTCGGCAGGGTCGCTCTCGAGGTATTCGGACTTGATGCGCTGGGTGTCGTAGGCGGTCAGGCCCGCGAACACCAGCACGCCGATCACCGAGATGGCGAACTGCAGGCCGGAGCTCTTGAGGAACATGTTCACCAGCCCGGCGATGATGATGCCGAACAGGCCCATGATCAGGAAGGACGCCATGCCCGACAGATCGCGCTTGGTGGTGTAGCCGTAGAGGCTCAGCGCACCGAAGGAAGCGGCGGTGATGAAAAACACGCGCGCGATGGACTGACCGGTAAAGACGATGAAGATCGTCGACAGCGACAGGCCCATGACGGCGGCGAAGGTCCAGAACAAGGCCTGTGACGCGAACAGCGACAGGCGGTGGATGCCGAAGCTCAGGACGAGAACGAAGGCGAGCGGTGCCAGCATCACCACCCAAGCGAGGGGTGTGCCGAAAATCGACTGCATGAGCGTCTGCGAACTGGCGGCCGCATAGGCGACGATGCCCGTCAGTGCGACGGCGGAAGCCATGTAGTTGTAAACCGTCAGCATGTGCTGGCGCAGGCCGACGTCGATCTGCGCGGCCTCCAGCTGTGCCTGGGTCATTGTGCGTCTGTCGGGGGCAAGCATCTGTGTGTTCCTCGGCAGTTTGAAGTCCCTGTGGGCGGTCATTATGACCGACCAATTCGGTCAAAAATATGGTCATGCCACCGGGAAAATTCAAGGGAAACCGGGACTTGGCGGATTTCGGCCCTTCTTGGGGCGGTTTTCAGCCCCGCGCCGCCTCGCGCAGGACCTGCGCCGGGGCCTGGGCCAGCGCCCGCCAGGTTCCGGCGAATCCGAAGCCGATGACCGCACCGGCGGCGCCGATCAGGGCAGCGGCGGCGGGGCCGGGCAGGAACGCCCAGTCCGCATCCATGACCTGGGTGAGGACGAAGAATGCCGCACCGGTTCCGAGAACGGCCGCGATGACGGCCGCGCCCAACCCGATCAACCCGTATTCCATGATATAGGCAAGCGCCAGGTCGCGCCGACGCGCGCCGGTGATCTTCAGGATAACCGCGTCGCGGGTGCGTTCGCGCCGGCCCGCCGCGACGGCGCCAGCGAGAACGAGAATTCCGGAAACGAGCGCCAGCGCCGCCGTCAGCCGTGCCGCCAACCCGATCTTGCCGAGCGCGTCGGCGGCTGCTTCCAGCGCCTCGCGTACGCGAATGGCGGTGACGTTGGCGAACTTGTCGGTGACCGCCTGGGCCAGTTTTTCTTCCGCCTCTCGGCTCGCCATGACCGTGGCGATGAAGGTCTGCGGCGCACCTTCCAGAAGGCCCGGCGCGAAGATCATGGTGAAGTTGAGGCCGAGCTGCGACCAGTCGATCTGCCGCGTATTGGCGATCTTCGCCGTCAACTCGCGTCCCAGCACGTTGATGGTGATGCTGTCGCCGATACCGAGCCCGAGCCCTTCGGCGATGCGCGCATCGACGCTGACCAGCGGCGGCCCCTTGTAATCGGCGGGCCACCAGTTGCCTGCGACGATGTCCGTATTTTCCGGCATCGCCGCCGCATAAGTGACGCCCCGATCGCTCTCGACGGCCCAGCGGGCGCTGGGGCCGACCGTGACCTGTTCGATCGGCGTGCCGTTTGCGCGCGCGATGCGCCCGCGCAGTGACGGCATCCGGTTGATGCCGCCGGCGCCGGGAACGCTGCTCACGGCGGCCTCGAAGGTGGCTACCTGGTCGGGCTGGATGTCGATGAAGAAATAGGCGGGTGCCGCTTCGGGGATGCGGCTGTCGAGCTGGCGCTGGAAGTTGCCCTCGATCTCGGCCAGCGCCACGAACACGGTCAGCCCGATGCCGAGTGCCAGCACGATGCTGCGCGCCGGTGCGCCCGGCCGCGCGATATTAGCGAGCGCCAGTTGCAGGCGTGGCGACGGCCGCCCGGCGGCCCCCAGCCCGCGCGCCGCGCGCGCCGCCATGTGTGCGAAGATGCGGCCCGCAAGGGTAAAGATGCCGAAGGCGATGATGGCGCCGGCGATGAACCAGAGTGCGAAGGACGGGCGGAAGGCGCTCGCCACGGCAAGCGCCGCGATGGTCAATCCGGCGACTGCCAGCGCCAGCAAGGTGCCCGCACGCGGGCGGAAGCGAACGGAACCGACCAACCCGCGAAACAGCGCCGCGGCGGGAACGTCGCGCGCCTGGGCCAGCGGCCACAGGGTGAACAGCGCCGCGACCGCGATGCCGTATATGGCCGCCGCCGCCAGCGCCAGCGGTTGCAGCGCGAATTCGGCAGTGACCGGCAGGTACTGGGCAAGGAGCGGCGCCAGCGCCAGCGGCAGCACGACACCCACGCCAAGTCCGATCGCGATGCCGGTTGCCGCCATCAGTGCGATCTCGATACCGAAAACCATGAAGATGAAACGCGACCGCGCCCCCAGGCATTTCAGGGTGGCGATGGTATCGCGCTTGGCTTCAAGGTGCCCGCGCACGGCGCCCGCCACGCCGACGCCGCCGACCAGCAGCGTCGTCAGCCCGACAAGGGTGAAGAACAACGCTGCGCGATCAACGTAACGCTGGATGCGCGGCGTCGCTTCCGCGATGTTGCGCACGCGCCAGCTCGCCTCCGGGAAAGCGGCGTCGAGTGCGTCCTCAAGCGCCACGCCGTCGGTTCCGGGCGCGTAGGCAAGACGATAATGCCAGCGGATCAGGCTGCCCGGCTGCACCAGACCCGTTGCCGCCAGCGCCGCCTCGGCGATGAACACGCGCGGTCCCAGCTTGAACGCGCCCGATGCCTTGTCCGGTTCGTTTTCGACTTCGGCGCGGATGGTGAAACGCGCGAGGCCGATGGTAATGGCATCGCCGGTCTTGAGGCCGAGGCGCGCAAGAAGCCCGCGCTCGACCGCGGCGCCGAAAGTGCCCGACGCATCGGGTTTCAGCGCCGTCTCCAGCGTCATGCGCGGCGCAAGAATGACGTTGCCCAGCAGCGGATAGGCGCCATCGACGGCTTTCAATTCGATCAGCGACCGGTTGCGGCCCTGACGCGGGGCGGCATCCGCCGGGCGCGACGCCATGGCGCGCATGGAAACGGCAAGGGACACGCGGGCGCGCTCGCGCATCCAGTTCACCTGCGCCGTCGTCGCCGGGCCGCCGGTGACGCGGATGTCGAGATCGCCACCAAGAAGGATGCGCGCATCGCGCGCCAGCCCGTCGCGCACCATGCCGGTCAGCGACCCGATGCCGGCGATGGCTGCAACGCCAAGTGCCAGGCAGGCCAGCATGACGGCAAAGCCGCGAAAGCCGCCGCGCAGATCGCGGCGGGCAAAGCGCCATGCGGTTGAAAAGGTTTCGGCTCTGGCGCCGGCGCTCATTGTGCCGCCCTTGCGCGATCGGCGGCGATGCGGCCGTCCTCTATGTGGATGGTGCGCGGGCAGCGTGCGGCAAGGCGTTCGTCATGGGTAATCAGCACCAGCGTCGCGCCGCTTTTTTCGTGCAGGCGGAAAAGAATTTCGATGACCTGTTCGCCGGTGGTGCTGTCGAGATTTCCGGTCGGCTCGTCGGCCAGTATCAGGCCCGGGCCTGATGCGAAGGCGCGCGCGATGGCGACGCGCTGCTGTTCGCCGCCCGACATTTCCACCGGGTAATGATCGAGGCGATGGCCGAGCCCGACGCTTTCCAGAGCCGCGCGCGCCCGTGGATAGGCATCGCCATGGCCGGCAAGTTCCAGCGGCACGGCGACGTTTTCGATCGCGGTCATCGATGCGACCAGGTGAAAGGACTGGAAAACGATGCCGACATGCTCGCGGCGAAAAAGCGCCAGCGCATCCTCGTCGAGCGCGCCAAGGTCCCTGCCGCGGATGGAAACGCGGCCCGCGCTCGGTTGCTCGAGGCCGGCCATCACCATCAGCAGCGTCGATTTACCCGAACCGGACGGGCCAAGGACTGCCACAGCCTCGCCATCTTTGACGTCGAGGCTGATGCCACGAAGGATTTCGACGGGCCCCGCCCGGGATTGCAGTTTGAGGCGAACGTCCTCAAGATGAATCATGATCTGCTCTGTTCTTTCCGGCGTAGGGCCAAAAGTACGACGGTCACCCGCCGGACGCACTCATCGGGATATGTGTCCTTGACCCGCATTGTCAATCTTGCTGCCTTTTATACGCTCGTCATTGTCATGGCGATCATGGCGGTTTTGCGGCCCGTGGCGGCGGCGGAGCCACTTCATATCCTGGTTCTGGGCGACAGTCTCAGCGCCGGGCTCGGCCTGCCCGCGCGTGAAGCCTTCCCCGCCCGCCTGGAGGCGGCGCTGCGCGCCAAGGGCCATGACGTCGCGGTGATCAATGCCGGGGTGTCGGGCGATACCACGGCCGGCGGCAAGGCGCGCATCAACTGGTCGCTGGCAGGCCCCCCGCGCCCCGGTGCGGTGATCGTGGCGCTCGGCTCGAATGATGCCCTGCGCGGCATCGAGCCCGCCGAAACACGGGCCAATCTGGATGCCATCATCGGGGCGGTCCGGGCAGCGGGCCTGCCCGCATTGCTCGCGGGCATGAAGGCACCCCGCAATTTCGGCGCCGATTACGTGCGCGAATTCGAAGCGGTGTTCCCGGCACTTGCCGCGCGCTACGATGCGCTCTACTACCCGTTCATCCTCGAAGGGGTGGCGCTGGACCCGGCCCTCAACCAGGCCGACGGCATCCACCCCAATGAAAGGGGCGTCGCGCGCATGGTCGCTGGAATTCTGCCGCTTGCCGAACAGCTTGTCGCCCGCGCCCGGGCGAAGGCTGCGCCATGAGGAGCGGCGCCTACCGTGCCGCCCATGCCGCCGGCGAAGACTGGGGCCGCGTCGCCAAGGCGCTGTCCGACCAGCTCGGCCCCGGCGGCAACAAGCCCGAAGGACTTGGATTTCTCTATTTGACCGAGCCGCTCGCGAGCGATCTCGGCAGCGTGCTCACCTTCCTGCGCGAAACCACCGGTGTCGCCGACTGGGTCGGCGCCGTCGGTTTCGGCGTTGCCGCCAATCGTGCCGAATATTTCAACGAACCGGCGGGTGCCGCATTGGTGGCCCCCTTCGGCCCGGGCGACTATCACCTGCTGCGCTCGATCATCACCGACCGTCCCGGCAAGAACGGCATCGGGCGTTTCGCCGCAGAGGGGGTGCCGGTCGGCATCGTTCACGGCGATGCCGCCAACGGCACCTTGCCCGATATTGTTTCGGCATTGGCCGATGAAAGCGGTGCGTTCCTGGCGGGCGGCCTGACCGCGCTTGCCGCGCGTGCCCAGATCGCGGGCGAAGTGACGGGCGGGGGCCTGTCGGGCGTGCTGATCGCGCCGGGCATCGGCGCCATCACCGGCGTCAGCCAGGGTTGCGCACCCATCGGCGCGCCCCACGCGATCACCGACGGGCGCGCCAACGTTTTGGTCGAGCTTGACCGGCGGCCGTCCCTTGACGTGTTTCTCGAAGATGTGGGACCCGATCTCGCCACGAATCTGGAGCATGCCGGGCGCATGGTTCATGTCGCCCTTGCCGTGCCGGGATCGGACCGGGGCGACTATCTCGTGCGCAACATCACCGGCATCGATCCCGATCGCGGGCTGATGGCGATCGGCGAAACCATCGACACCGGCCAGTCGCTGACCTTCTGCATGCACAACCGCGATACCGCTGTTGCCGATCTCAAGCGCATGGCCTCCGACATGGCGCGCCGCTTGGGCGCGCCGCCTTCGGCCGGGCTGTATTTTTCCTGTGTGGCGCGCGGGCCCAACCTGTTCAGGCCCGACGGGCGGGAAATGAAGCTGATCGCCGAAGAACTCGGCGATTTTCCCATCGCCGGGTTCTACGCCAACGGCGAGATCTTCAATCATCGCCTTTACGGCTACACCGGCGTGCTCGTGCTGTTCCCGTGATCCGCCTGTTTACCGCACTGGAACTTCCCGATACGGCAAAATCCTATCTCGCCGCGACGGCGGGCGGCGTGCCGGGCGCGCGCTGGGTACCGGTCGAAAACATGCATATCACGCTGCGCTTCATCGGCAACGTGGACGAAGCGACGGCAGGCGATCTGGCAGCCGCCCTTGCTGGCGTGCGCGGGCCCGCCTTCGATGTCGACATAGAAGGTGCCGGGTATTTCAGCTGCGGGCGCAAGCCCACCATGCTATGGGCAGGTGTCGCGCGCAGCGATGCGCTGGCGCATTTGCAGGAAAGAATTGAATCGGTACTGGTGCGCGCCGGTGCTGCGCCCGAGACGCGAAAGTTCACGCCGCATGTGACGCTCGCGCGCCTCAATGGTGCGCCGCTCGCCCGTGTCGAGGCCTTCGTTGCCGATCACGCGCTGATGCGCCTGCCGGCGTTCCGCGTGTCGCATTTCACGTTGTTCGCGTCTTATCTCGGCCACGATCATCCGACTTACGTGGCCGAAACCAACTATCCGCTGGAAG
>Ga0222714_10003035_pt1 | contig 17389 bp, 16 predicted proteins | sample C33_3DmetaG_FD_165048 | JGI IMG/M metagenome (GOLD analysis project Ga0222714, IMG submission 165048) | Estuarine water microbial communities from San Francisco Bay, California, United States - C33_3D | ecosystem: Environmental > Aquatic > Marine > Unclassified | place: USA: California...
CCGATCACCGTCGAACTCCAAGAGGGTGGAGCCTGATCGATCAGGCTTCTCCTTCGGAGAACGCAGGCGGGCGGGCTTCGGCCCGCCCGCTTCGCGTCTCACCGGCGCAAGTCGCGCCGGTGATGTTTGTGCTCCTCTGGAGCACTGGTTTCATCGTGGCCCGTTACGCCACGCGTGACACGGGCCCACTCACGTTCATCACCATCCGACTCTTCGTCGCCGCGGGACTTCTCGTTCTCATCGCACTCGTCACACGCGCTCCGCGACCCGATCGCGCTCAGAGCAAGTGGTTGGCCGTTTCGGCCTTCGGAATGCACACGATGTATCTGTGCGGCGTCTTCGTGTCGATCGACCTCGGGATGCCGTCGGGAGTCAGTGCCCTCATCGCCGGTCTTCACCCGGTGGCGACATCGCTCGTCGCGAGCCGTTTGCTGCGCGAACACTTGAAACGCATCCAATGGATCGGAGTCGCGATGGGTTTCGTCGGCGTCGTGCTCGTCGTGATCGATCGATTAGCCGCGAAATCGACCGGAATCACCGGATGGACGTTGCTCGCCGCCGCGGCCAGCGTGGTCGGCATGTCCGGGGGAACTCTGGTTCAGCGTCGTTATTCGCAGGACGCCCCGTTGTTGTGGGGATCGGTCGTGCAGTACTCGTCGTCGGCGGTGACGGTGCTCGTCGGCGCCATCGTGATCGAACATTTCGACATCGAATTCACCGCGCAGACGCTCTTCTCACTGGCCTGGGCGGTCGGCGTGCTGTCGATCGCCGCCGTGCTCATCATGCTGTGGTTGCTCCAACGGCGTGCGGCCGCCAATGTGAGCAGTCTGTTCTTCTTGACTCCGGCGCTGAGCACGATCGAGGGAGCGATCTTGTTCGGTGAACGCTTGGGGTTGCTGGCGATCCTCGGACTCGTCGGCGGACTGGTCGGAGTCGCCCTGGTCACCCGTGCTTCTGGTGACTGACGGCCCCTTGTGCTTCTGGTGACTGAAAGTCACCGTATAGGTGACGAAGTCCGACCAGATTTTCAGGCCAAGGCCGACTTCAGGGCGCGTCGGGCCGCGATTCCACTGGGTGCTCCGGTGTACGCACCGATGTGCAGCACGAGGGCGTCGAGTTCTTCGCGGGTGACGCCGTTACGGATGGCTCCGCGAGCATGAAGTTCGAATTCTTCGGTCTTTCCGAGTGACGCCAGGATCGCGAGTGTCACCAGACTCCGCTCACGACGTGAGAGGCGAGTGTCGGTCCACTGGCCCCAGGCCGTCTCGGTGACGAATCGCTGGAAGTCGAGATTCTCCTTCGACTGATCGACGAAAGCCTTGTCGACGTATTCGGCTCCCATGACGTCGCGGCGCACGGCGAGAGCGGCTTCGAATCGATCGCTGTTTGAGTTCGACATGCGCTCAGACTACGAGCCAGCGAATCAGAATTCGGAAATCTTCCCGAGCAATCGCACCAGCGTTTCGCGCTCTTCGGGAGTGAGCGGTGCGAGTGTGCTGGCCGAAATCTCTTCGCCTCGGGGGAGGAGTCCTTCGATCAGGCTGCGTCCTTCGGCGGTCAGATCGATGATCGACAGCCGGTCGTCGTCGGGAGAAGCACTCGTCACGACCAGTCCGCGTTGCAACAGCCGGTCGATCACGCCCGTGATGGTGGCCGAGTCCATGGCGGTGCGACGGCCGAGCTGATTCTGCGACGTGGGGCCGTCGGTGAACAGGCTGGCCAGCGCGGCGAACTGCGTGGTCGCGATCTTGACACCGATCGACTTCGAGAAGATCGAGCGGTGCCGCTGGTGCGCCTTGCGCAGCAGGAATCCGATCTGCTTCTCGAGTCGGTAGTTCGACATCGACGAGTTGGTGCGCTTCGGGCTGGCCATGCGAGACCGAGCGTAGATGACCAGTGCGAAGTGCCTAGTCTCCGTTCATGGATCCGTTCTCGTCCCACCGCCACGCCGCCAACTCCGTGACCCTCGATCCGAGCCGAACCGCAGTCCTGGTGGTCGACATGTCGAACGACTTCTGCGTGGACGGCGGTCTGATGGTTCTTCCGGGAGCCGAGCGTCTGTACGCACCCCAACGTGCCGTGATCGAAGCGGCGCGGTCGACCGGTGGGGTCGTCGTGTACGTGTGCGACAGCCACCGACATGGCATGCGCCGCGAACGAGAGTTCGTGAAGCGAACTCCACACTGTTGGGCCGATACGTGGGGATCGGCAGTGGTCGACGCCATCGCTCCGGAGCCCGACGACCACATCGTGCTCAAGCGGCGCTACTCGGGCTTCTTCCAGACCGACCTCGACCTCACTCTGAAGGATCTCGAGATCGACACGGTCGTCGTGACGGGCGTGGTCACCAACATTTGCGTGCGTTCGACGGTTCACGACGCCTTCTTCCTCGGTTACAAGGTCGTGGTGCCCCAGGATTGCGTGGCGGCGACCGGAACCCGCGAGCAGGAGTCCTCGCTCTACGACATCGGAACCCATTTCGGGGTGGTGTCGAGCTCGTCCGCGGTCGTGGCGGCCCTGACCACTGGCCAGCCGGTTGCCAACGAGATCGACGACTGACCAGGTCAGGGCCGTCCTGGCCGGATGTCGGACCCAGAGATCACTTGCGGACGAGTGATCTGCTGAGTACTGTCCGTTTCGTCAGGGGGAGGGGCCATGGACATTCGTCAGACCTGTGTCGTCGTCGGCGATCTGCATCGCGAAGCCGGTCGGTCGGTCGAACCCGCCATCCGTAAGGTCGTGGCGGCTGCCGTGATCACCAACCCGTTCGCCGGTCGGTACGTGGACGACCTTTCGCCGCTCGTTCAGCTCGGTGCTGAATTGTCGGCCCAGCTCGCTGCGCGCGCAGTGGAGGCACTCGGTGCTCCGGTGCACAGTTACGGCAAGGCGGCGGTCGTCGGGTTGGCCGGAGAACTCGAGCACGCGGCGGCGATCCTGCACCCGAATTTTGGACAGCCGCTCCGCGACGCCGTGGGCGGCGGCAAATCGATCATTCCCTCGGCCAAGAAGCGCGGCGCGGCCGGAACCCCCATCGACGTCCCGCTTCATCACAAGGACGCGGCATTCGTGCGGAGCCACTTCGACGCCGTCGAGTTCCGACTCGTCGACGCGCCTTTCGAGGACGAGATTCTCGTGGCCCTTGCCATCACGTCGGGGGGTCGCCCGCTTCCTCGAGTGGGCGGTCTGCAGGCCCATGAAATCATCGGAGAGGACGGACTTCGCTGATGGATGCAGCAACAGGAGGAGCTCCGACGGGCAGCACCGTCCTTCGCAATATCGGCTCGCTCGTCTCTGGTGATCTGAGTCATCCGATTCTCGACGCCGACACCATCGTCGTGACCGACGGAATCATCCGATTCGTGGGCAAGTCGGGCGATGCGCCCGATGTCGCCGGCGCATCGGTGATCGACGTGGGCGGCGCGACGGTGATGCCCGGTTATCACGACAATCACGTGCATCCGGTCATCGGCGACTGGACTCCACGTCAGAAGACGTCCGACTGGATCGATTCCTGCCTCCACGGGGGCGTCACGACCATGCTCTCGGCGGGCGAGCCGCACATCCCGGGTCGGCCCACCGATGCCGCCGGCACGAAGGCTCTGGCGATTCTCGCGCACAAGTCGTTCGCCAATTTGCGGCCGTCTCGCGTGAAGGTTCACGCCGGTGCGGTGCTACTCGAAAATGGTCTCACCGAGGCCGACTTCGATGATCTCGCAGCCGCCGGGTGCCGTCTGGTCGGTGAGATCGGAATCTCGGGAGTGAAGGATCCCGCGGTCGCGGCGCAGATGACCAAGTGGGCGCAGGCGCGCAACATGAAGGTGATGGTGCACACGGGCGGCGCATCCATCCCGGGTAGCGGCGTCATCGGCCCCGACTTCGTCGCCGAGGTCCAGCCCGATGTGGCGGGCCATGTGAACGGTGGCCCCACGAGTCTCAGCGTCGACGACGTCGCGCGAATCCTCGACACGACACGCGCCCACATCGAATTCGTCCACAACGGCAACATGACGACTCTCGGCAAGATGACCAACCTCGCACGTGAACGCGGCGAGTTGCACCGCGTGGTCGTCGGTACCGATTGCCCGGCCGGCTCGGGTGTGCAGCCGCTCGGAGTTCTTCGCGTGATGGCCACCATGGCGAGCACCGGAGGTATCGCCCCTGAGGTCGCGGTAGCGGCAGCCACCGGAAACGTGGCCCGACTGCATTCGCTGAATCGCGGAATCATCGCCGTCGGCACCGAAGCCGATCTCGTCGTCGTCGACGCTCCGCTCGGATCGCAGGCCAAGGATGCGCTCGGTGCCTTGGCCATCGGCGACACGCCGGCGGTCACCATCGCGATGATCGATGGCGCCGTGATGTTCACCAAGAGCCGCAACACGCCGCCGGCAACCCGTTCCATCTCGTACACCCCCTCCCACTAGGAATTCATGTCACCTCGCGAGCTCAAGAATCTCGTCAACGGCTCCTGGGTCGGTAGCTCGAGCGGCTCCTTCTCCGACGTGTTCAATCCCGCCACCGGCGAGGTGATCGCACGCCATCCGTTGTCCACTCAGGCCGAAGTCGATGCGGCGATCGAGGCCGCCGCGGCCGCGTTCCCGGCGTGGAAGCGCACGCCGGTCCCCACTCGAGCCGCCTTCTTGTTCCGCTATCGACACGTGCTCACCGCCAATTCCGACGAACTCGCATCGATCATCTCCTCGGAGAACGGCAAGACGACCGACGAGGCGGGAGGCGAGTTGCTTCGCGCGATTCAGTACGTCGAGCACGCGGCGGCGGCGCCCGAAACGATGAAGGGCTCGGTCACCGAGAACATCGGCACCGGCGTCGACATCGAGTACATCCGCGAGCCGCTCGGACCATTCTCGGTCATCGCGCCGTTCAATTTCCCGGCCATGATCCCGCTGTACTTCACCTGGGCGGTCGGTACCGGTAACACGGTCGTTCTGAAACCGAGTGAGTTGTGTCCTCTCACGACCATCCGGATGGCCGAATTGGCCGCTGAGGCCGGACTCCCCGCCGGAGTTCTCAATGTGATTCTGGGCGACAAGAGCGTCGTCCAACGACTCGGCACCCATCCGAAGATGGTCGGCGCGTCGTTCGTCGGATCGTCCGAGATCGCCGAGGTCGTCTACAAGTTGGTCACCGGTGCCGGTAAGCGTTGTCAGGCGCAGGGCGGCGCGAAGAATCACATGGTGGTCACCGACACCGCGGCCATCGATCAATGCATGGCCAACATCGTGTCGTCGATGTACGGCAACGCGTCGCAGCGTTGTTTCGCCGGTTCGAACGTGCTCGTGTACGACGCGGTGTACGACGAGTTCCTGGCCAAGCTCCTGGCCGGTATCGACGCGTTGAAGATGGGCAATCCGCTCGACCCCACGACCACTCTCGGTCCGGTGATCTCGGCGGCCGCTCGCGACCGATTCACGAAGATGGTCGATGATGCCGAAGCATCCGGAGCGAAGCTTTTGCGCGACGGCCGTGGCGCGAAGGTGACGGGATTCGAGAAGGGCTTCTGGCTCGGCCCGACGCTCATCGAAGCCGACCCTCGATCCGACATCTTCCGCAACGAACTGTTCGGACCGGTCCGTTGCATCGCTCGAATCTCCGGACTCGACGACGCGGTCGAGATCATCAATTCGAGTCCGTACGGTCACACGGCCGTCGTGTACACCGAACTCGGAGGTGTCGCGCGCGAGTTCCGTCAGCGCTGCGACGTCGGCCAGATCGGTGTCAACGTGGGCACTCCGGCGCCCATCGCGTTCTATCCGGTGGGCGGTCGACGCTCGTCGTTCTACGGCGACCTTCGTGGTCGAGCGAACGATGCCGTCGACTTCTACACCGACAAGAAGATCGTCGTGTCCACGTGGCACGGAGATTTGGTGCAGGCCAAGCCAGTCGATCCGGCCTTCACCGGCAAGGTCTGAGACACGGAGTCTCGGAGAAACAGAAGGGGAGAATCCATCGTGGCAAGAAAGAAAACGGGAGCCAAGCGAGTTCTGCTCGGACTCGTTGGCGTCACCGCGCTGATGGGGGGCCTCGTCGCGTGTGGTGGCGACGACGATTCCTCGGGCTCAGGCGGCGAAGCCAGCGGCGAGCCGATCAAGATCGGTGTGGCCGCCGACCTCACCGGTCCGTTCACCATCTACGGAACCAGCATGCAGCGGAGCGCACAGATCGCCGTCGACGAAATCAACGCCGCCGGCGGTGTTCTTGGTCGTCCGCTCGAGCTCGTGGTCGAGGACACTCAGACCGACGTGGCCGTGACCACCGACAAGGCTCGCAAGCTCATCGAGAGCGACAAGGTGCCGATGGTGCTCGGGCCGATCGGCTCCGATGCAGCCGACGCGCTGTTCAAGACGGTCGCCGAAGACGGCAAGACCATCCTCATCTACCCCGAGACCTACGAGGGCGGCAAGTGCCACCCGTTGTTCTTCTCCACGGGTGCCGTGCCGGCGCAGCAGATCCGTCCGATGCTTCCGGTTCTTCAGGAGGAGTTCGGTCCGAAGGTTCTGCTCTTCGGCGCCGACTACGTGTGGCCGCGCCGCAGCTTCGAGATCGCCAAGCCGATCATCGAGGAAATCGGTGGCGAACTCGTGGGTGAGGTTTATCTGCCTCTCGTCGCCGACGACTTCACCGAACTGGTGATCGCGGTTCGAGACGCACAGCCCGACTACATCTACACGCTGTACCCGGCCGTCTGGGGCGCCGCCCTGAAGGCGCTCGAGGATGCTGGCGTGCTCGAGGGTGTCGGAATCGGAACGACCTTCGTCGGTGACCCGGGCCTCGAGGGCCTGAGTGCCGGTGCGATCGGTCAGTACACGGCCTTGCCGTTCTTCACCACCGCCAAGGGCGATGGTGTGGCCGACTTCCTGAAGGCATTCCAGGCCAAGTTCGGTGCCGACCAGATCCCGTCCGGTGGTGAAGGTCTTGGCTCGTACAACGCCATTCACCTCTGGGCCAAGGCCGTCGAGAAGGCCGGAACGACCGATCCGGCCAAGGTCTCCGAAGCCATGGTCGGGCTCGAATTCGACAGCCCCACCGGCAAGGTCACCATCGAGCCTTCGCATCACGTGAAGCAGACCATCCAGTTGGTCAAGGTTGGAGCCGACATGAAGCACGAGTTCGTGCAGGCATTCGAGAACCAGCCGTCGGAAGAGAGCTGCTCGCTCTGAGCCGCTGGTCGTTCGACTCGATGCTGGCCGCCCGTTCGCGGGCGGCCAGCATCTCTCGCTCGAAGCGAGTTCGCTACGCCGAAGTGATCATCGGCGTCGTTCTGCTCGCGCTCCCTTTCATCGCGTCCGACGTCTTCCTGATCGACCGGTTCGGCCGCTACTTCACCTGGGCGATCTTCGCCATCTCGGTCGATCTCATCTGGGGATTCGGAGGAGTCCTCACGTTCGGTCACGCCGCCTTCTTCGGAGCCAGTGGTTACCTGGTCGCGATCTTCACCGAGCGCGCCGGCTGGTTCCTTCCTCTGCCGCTCTGGCCGGCCATCGGATTGGCCGTGCTGTGCGTCGCGCTCTTCGCTTTCTTGTTGTCGACTCTCGCATTTCGCGGTCCGTATCCCATGCGAGGGGTCGAGCTCGCGGTCATCACGCTGGCCGTCGCATACCTTCTCGAGCAGTACGCCCGTGCCGGCGGCCAGGTCACCGGCGGTCAGAACGGCATTCTCTTCAGCGAACGCTTCGAGTTGTTCGGTCTCGATCTGCACCGGGGTCGTGGTTTCTATTGGCTCGCCGGAATCGCGCTCGTCATCGTGTATGTGCTCGTTCGAATCTTCGTCTCCCGCCGAATCGGCTTGGTCGTGCGCGGAATTCGCGAGAACGAGGATCGTGTCGACCTCCTCGGTTACGACGTGCCATCGATCAAGATCGAGGTCTTCGCTCTGTCGGCGGCCATGGCCGCGGTTGGCGGAGCCTTCTTCTACGTGCACGAGGGAATCATCACTCCGGCTGCCGTCGGAGTGGCCGCGTCGACGCAGGTTCTTCTCTGGGTCGCACTCGGTGGACGTGGAACACTCCTCGGCCCCATCGTCGGGACGGTCGTGCTGCAGCACCTCACGGCCACCTTGTCGGGCACCATGCTCGACACCTGGATCTTCGTGATCGGTGCGCTGCTCATTCTCGTCGTCATGGTCTTCCCGGCTGGTGTTCTGGGTTTCCTCGATCGAGGTCCGGCGCGATGACCGCGCTGGTGGAAATCCGCGAAGTCAGCAAGTCGTTCGGTGGCTTCATGGCGGTTCAGGACGTCTCCTTCGATCTCACGGAAGGGGAAGTCACCGGACTCGTGGGTTCGAACGGGGCCGGGAAGACGACGCTGCTCAACCTTCTGTACGGTCGAATCGAGTTGTCGCAAGGCCGCATCGATTTCGATGGTGCCGACATCTCCGATCTCCCGGCCCACCAGAGAGTTCGCCGCGGTCTGGGCATGGTGTTCCAGCACACCACGGTCTTTCCGGCCCTGGGCGTGCGCGAGAACCTCCGGCTCGGTGCGATGCGCAAGGGTCGAGGATCCGATGCGTCGTCGCCGGCCGAAGTCGATGCGATGCTCGAGATGATCGGTTTGTCCTCGAAGCAGTTCGATTCCGCGTCGAAGTTGAGTCACGGAGAGCAGCAATGGCTGGAGATCGGCATGGTGCTCCTCACGAAGCCGAGCCTCCTCCTTCTCGACGAGCCCACCTCGGGAATGACTCGTTCCGAGGCTGCCCGTATGGCCGAACTCTGTCGTCGACTCGTCGCCGAGCGCACCGTTCGCGCCGTGGTCGTGGTCGAACACAACATCGACTTCATTCGCCGCGTCAGCAATCGCGTGCTCGTGATGCATCGTGGAACGATCATCGCGTCGGGAACCATCGACGAAGTGCAGCACGATCAGGCCGTGCGCGACGCCTTCCTGGGGCGCACGGTATGAGTGAGCCGATTCTCTCGGTTTCCGGCCTCGGTGTCGGCTACGGCCAGACCACGATCGTGTCCGGCCTCGATCTGTCGGTCGAGCGCGGTGAGGTTCTCACCATGTTGGGACTCAATGGCGCCGGCAAGACCACGGTTCTCAAGGCGATCGCCGGACTGCTGCCGCACACCGGTCGTGTCGTCTTCGACGGCCATGACGTGTCGCGCTGGCCCGGCAACCGCATCAACCGGGCCGGCCTGGCTTACGTGCCCCAGGGAATGGGCGTGTACCCGGGGATCTCGGTCGGGGAGCACCTTCGACTGTCGCGTCACTTCCAGGACGAGCGCATCGACATGCAGAACGAAGTGCTCGACTGGTTCCCGATCCTCAAGGAGCGCATGAAGCAGGACGCGCAGAGTCTGAGCGGTGGACAGCGCAAGATGCTCAGTTTCGTGATGGCGCTCTCGAGTGCGCCGTCGTTGGTGCTCCTCGATGAGCCCACCGAAGGCGTCGCCCCGGTGGTTCGCGAACAACTCGTCGAAGCGCTGGCTCAGGTGGTCAAGCGCACTTCGGTGTTGCTCGTTGAGCAGAATCTCGACACTGCGCTGGCGATCGGTGGGCGTTGCCACGTGATCGAGCAAGGCGCCATCGTCGAGAGCGGGATGATCAGAGACCTCCATGCCAGCGGAGTCATCGAGGCGAGGTTGTCGGTCTGATGCTCGGCACGCTTCTCCCGGTCGACTCGTTCACCGTCGTGGCCCTGGTGGCCACCTTCGTCATCGTCGCGATCGGTCTGCACTTCACGCTCGGTCTGCTGGGCGTCGTCAACATGGTGCACGGCGAGTTCATCCTGATCGGCGCCTACGTCACCTATCAGGTCCAGGACTGGTCGGGTTCACCCACCTGGGGTTTCGTCATCGCGCCGTTCGTCGCCGGCTTGTTCGGGGCTTTCGTCGAACTCGTGCTCGTGAGACGTCTGTATCTGCGCCCACTCGACACGTTGCTCGTGACGTTCGGATTGTCGCTGATCATTCGCCAGGGAGTTCAGCTCATCTACTCACCCAATCCCAAGCAGGTCGACGACCCGATCGGCGGCTCGTTCATCGTCGCTGGTTACAACGTTCCGTGGTGGCGGCTCACGGTGGTGATCGCCGCGATCGTGCTGGTTGCCGCGTGGCTGTTGTTCGATCGCACCACGATCGGTCTGCGTTGGCGGGCGGCGGTGCGCAATCCCGAACTCGCCGAAGCCATGGGTTACAGCGTGCGAAGCGCTCGCACGTGGTTGTTCGGAATCGGCTGCGCGACCGCCGGTCTGGCCGGGGCGATGCTCGCTCCGATCAACACCCTCACTCCGCAGTACGGGCTGCGATTCCTCGTGAACTCGTTCCTGGTGGTGATTCTCGGAAAGCCCGGGTCGTTGAAGGGCCTGGCCATCGCCGCGGTGGTGTTGGGCGGATCGCTCGGTGTGATGCAATTCCACGTGTCGACGGTGTACGCACAGATGATCATGCTCGTGATCGCCGTGGTGGCGGCGCGTTTGCGGCCGCTCGTGACAGCCAAGCGGGGCTAGCGACTCGTGATCGAGCCCGGGTTGTGTTCAGGCAACGGAGTCGATGATGGTGACACCCGCAGCGGCCATCTGCGCGAGGGCCGTTTCCGTGGTTGCCGGAGCGACGCCCGCGCACATCGGAAGGAGAAGGCGAACCGTGAAACCCTCATTGACCGCGTCGAGAGCGGTGGCACGGTCGCAGTGGTCGGTGGCCAGGCCCACGACATCGACCTCGGTGACGCCGTGCGACTTGAGATAATCGGCGAGCGAACGACCGTCGTCGGTGGCGCCCTCGAACCCGCTGTACGCCGCGGTGTAGTTGCCCTTCGACACGACCACGTCGATCGACGAGGCGAAGTCGACCGACTCGTCGAGGTTGGAATGGAAGTCGGCGCCGGTGGTGTTGGCAACGCAGTGGTGGGGCCACGTGTCGACGTAGTCGGGTTGGTCGGCGAAGTGTCCCTTGGGGTCGATGTGCCAGTCGCGAGTGGCCACGACCACGTCGTAGATCGAACGCGAGTCGCGGAGGTACTTCGACACTCGCGAGGCCACGGCGGCACCGCCCTCGACGGCGAGCGACCCGCCTTCGCAGAAGTCGTTCTGCACGTCCACGATCACCAATGCCTTGCCCATCGTCGTCCCCCTTGTGGTGCGTCTGATCGCACAATAGTGGCTGTTGACTCACTTGTGTACGAGTGGTAGGACGGAGGAATGGTGACCGTGGCCGAGTCGAGATACCTCACGCCCCGATCACTCGATGACGCCCTCGCGACCCTGGCTGCCGGTGGCGTCACGGTGGTGGCAGGCGGAACCGACGTCTACCCGGCCCTGGTGGGTCGCGACCTCCCGGCCGATGTCCTCGATATCTCGGCCGTCTCCGAGCTCCAGGGCATCGCATCGACGCCCGATGGACTCCGAATCGGAGCCGGAGTCACCTGGGCCGACATCGCAGCCGCGGCTCTGCCGCCCGGACTTCTTGCGCTTCAGCAGGCGGCGCGTCAGGTGGGCGCCGTTCAGGTTCAGAAGGCCGGAACCGTGGCCGGAAATCTCTGCACGGCGTCCCCGGCCGGCGACGGCATCCCGGCGTTGCTCGCACTCGACGCACGCATCGAGTTGGCGTCGATGCGCGGGATCCGGGAGATGCCCCTCGACCACTTCGTCACCGGTTACCGGGCCACCGCCAAGGCCGCCGACGAACTGGTGACGGCGATCGTCGTACCGCGTGAGGCGACCGAACGAATCTCGTCGTTCGTCAAACTGGGGACGCGCGCCTACCTCGTGATCTCGTTGGCGATGGTTGCTGCGTCGGTCGGTCGCGACGACCGAGGTCGTGTCACGAGTGCGCGTGTCGCGGTCGGAGCATGCTCGCCGGTCGCGCGTCGCCTCGCCTCCGTCGAGGCGGCGGTGCTGTCCGGCGGTCCCGTGCGCGTCGCCACCGCCGATCTCCACGAGTTGTCTCCCATCGACGACATCCGCTGTTCGGCCGCCTATCGCCTCGACGTGGTCCCCGAACTGGTGCGTCGTGCTCTCATCGACTGCGGAGTCGACGTCGAATGAGCCGAGTGTCTCTCTCCGTCAATGGCGCCCGGTTCGACACCGTGGCCTCGGCCCGACGTCTGACGTCCTTCTTGCGCGAGGAGGCCGAGCTGCAGGGGACCAAGGTCGGTTGCGACGCCGGCGATTGCGGAGCCTGCACGGTGCTCGTGAATGGCGACCCGCTGTGCGCGTGCATGGTGCCGGTGGGAAGACTCGCCGATGCCGAAGTGATGACGGTCGAGCACCTGGCCTCGACCGATCTCGGTCGACGGCTGCAGGATTCCTTCGCTCGACATGGCGCGGCGCAGTGCGGTTTCTGCACCCCGGGAATGCTCATGAGCGCCTACGCGTTGTTGGTGGACGAACCTCACCCCTCGGTCGACGAGGTGGAGGATGCGCTGGGTGGAGTGCTCTGCCGTTGCACGGGTTATCGCTCGATCATCGCCGCGGTCGTCGCCACCAACGACGACGTCGCCCCGGTCGAGCCGACGCAACCCGGCAAGATCGTCGGTGCTCGGATTCCGCGGGTCGACGCGTCGGAAAAACTGACGGGTGTCGACGTCTTCGGCGACGACCGAATCGACGCCAGTGCCGCGATGGTGGTCGTCATCAGATCGCCTCACCATCGAGCCTCGTTCACGTTCGGAGACCTCGACTCTTTCGTGGCCTCCGAGGGAAGCGTGCTCGGAGTCCTGACGGCGGCCGACGTGCCCGGTCGCAACGCGTTCGGTGTGATTCCGGCATTCATCGATCAGCCGGTGTTCGCCGAAAGCGAGGCCCGCTACATCGGGGAAGCCGTGGCGGCCGTCGTCGTCGAGCCGGGTTCAGCCCTCGATGTCGTGTCGCGTTTTCCGATCGAGTGGACTCCGCTGGAGGCGGTGCTCGACGTCGAGTCGGCATCGCGCCCTTCGGCACCCCTTGTCCATCCCCACCGTGCCGACAACGTTCTCGTGCGGGGCTTCGTGCGCAAGGGTGATGTCGACGAGGCGCTTGTCGCTTCACCTCATCGTGTGAGTCGAACCTTCACCACGCCGTTCATCGAGCATGCGTATCTCGAACCCGAAGCGGGTTGGGCCTGGCTCGATGGCGACGTGGTCGTGGTGCAGGCCACGACTCAGGCTCCGACGATGGACAGGGACGAGCTGATGGCGATCCTCGACTTGCCCGAGCATCTTGTGCGGGTGGTGCCCACGGCCGTCGGTGGAGGGTTCGGCAGCAAACTCGACTTGTCGCTGCAGCCGTTCGTCGCGCTGGCCGCCATCAAGTTCGGTCGCCCGGCGCGAATCCGCTACACGCGCCACGAATCGATCCGGACGACGACGAAGCGTCACCCGTCGCGCATCACTGTCGAGGCCGGGGCCTCGGCCGACGGGCGTTTGCTCGGCGTCCGTCTCGATGGTGAGTTCAACACCGGGGCCTACGCGTCGTGGGGTCCGACCGTGGCCAATCGCGTTCCCGTGCACGGGTCCGGCCCATACGTGGTTCCCAACTACCGCGCGGCGACCGTCGCCGTTCACACGCATTGCACCCCCGCTGGCGCCTTCCGCGGATTCGGCGTTCCCCAGGCGGCGGTGGCCCAGGAGACCGTGTACGACCTTCTGGCCGACGAGGTGGGCATCGATCGTCTCGAGTTCCGCAAGCGAAACGCCTTGGTGCCTGGTGCCGCGACGGTCACGGGTCAGGTGTTCGAGTCGGGCGTCGGGTACCTGGACTGTCTCGAAGCACTCGAGCCGCATTGGAAGGACGCTCGGTCGCGGCGTGGACGTCTCGACGACAAGCAGGTTCGGGGTGTCGGTGTCGCCGGCATCTGGTACGGATGCGGCAACACCGCTCTGCCGAATCCGTCGACGATTCTGTGCGGTGTCACCCCGTCGGGTCGCATCGTCCTGCACCAGGGTGCGGTCGACATCGGTCAGGGCTCCAACACGGTGATGACGCAGATCTTCGCCCAGACCCTGGGTGTGTCCGTCGATGCGATCACGCGAGTGGGGGCCGACACTTCCATCACGCCGGATGCGGGGAAGACGTCGGCTTCGCGCCAGACGTTCGTGACCGGCAATGCCGTTCACCGAGCCGCGGCGTCACTGCGCGCGAAACTTCTCGCTCTTGCGGGAATCGACGATCCGAACGCCGAGGTCGTCGCGACCGGCAACGACCACGGCGCCACGTTGTCGGTTCGATCCAAGGGCGACACGTATGCGATCACTCTTCCCTCCGTTGCCGACGAACACGGTTACGTCGTTTCGGCCGTCGAGACCTACGACCCGCCGACGACGCCTCTCGATGCCGACGGACAGGGCGAGCCGTACGCGGTGTACGGATTCGGAGCGCAACTGGTCGAACTGGTGGTCGATACGACCACCGGCCGTGTTCGGCTCGAGCGCATCGTGGCCGCCTACGACGTGGGCCGTGCGGTCAACCCCACGCTCGTGGAGGGACAGATCGAAGGCGGTATCGCGCAAGGAATCGGACTCGCGTTGCTCGAGGAATACGTTCCGGGCCGCAACGACAACTTGCACGATTATTTGATTCCGACCATCGGCGATGTCCCTCCGGTGACCTCGATTCTCGTCGAGTCGAACGATCCGCACGGTGCCTACGGCATCAAGGGGGTGGGTGAGCACACGCTCATCCCGACGGCGCCCGCCATCATCAATGCGATTCGTGACGCCACCGGCGCTCTCGTCACGTCGCTCCCCGCCACACCCGAGCGCGTTCTGAGAGCGATCAGAGAGGCCAGATCATGACCATCGAGACCGTTGTTTCGGCCGACGATTTCGATCAGCCCGGTGAGGGGAAAGTTCGGTGCGAGGCGTGTCCGATTCGCTGCTTCATCAAGCCCGGGCAAACCGGCTCGTGCGATCGCTACGGAAACGTGGACGGCGTTCTCACTCGCATGGATCCGGTCGTGGTGCTCGAGCGCGCGATCGATCGCGGTGACGAGATCGTGTCGTTCACGGGGGAGACTTCGGGTTCGCTGGTGTCTTCGCGCCTCATTGCGTCCGGTGCCGGCACCACGTATCCCGACTACAAGCCGGCTCCGTTCATCGTGTCGTCCGATCACGAGGGTGTCGACACCGTCACGGTGGTCACCGAGGGGATCTTCTCGTATTGCGGTGTGAAGGTGAAGATCGACACCGATCGCCATGTGGGAGACGAGACCTCGGCGGTGCTCTACGAAGGTCAGCCCGTGGGGCACGTGAGCACCACCGAGTACGGATCGCAGATGCTGTCGCTCGGTGGAGTTCACCATCTCACCGGACTCACCAAACATGCCGGTCTGGCCACGATGCGCGCCCTCGAAGAGTTGTGCGAGAAGCGTGCCGTCGAGCTCCAGGTCGAAGGTGGAGCGCACCTCGTCGTCCAAGCGGGCCGGGCGCCGATCATCAACGGTGTCACCGAGCGTCGCATGCGCGTCGGATGCGGTTCTGCCACCGTTGGAATGTTCGCCGGTCAGTGGCACGAACTCGTCGACGAAGTGGTGGTGGTGGACGAACACATCACGGGAGTGCTTTCCGAACATCAGGCCGGTGCCGTGCTCGGCATGCGGCCGACCGGCATCAAGATTCGCGGCCGTCGATCGACCCCCGGACGTATCTTCAACGTCGCCGGGCCGGGATCCGGCTGGGGTGGCACCACGATCACCGATCCGCTCGAGGTTCTCTTGCCGTTCAACAAGAAGCATGCGTGGCCCGGACTGCGACTCTTGATGACGAGCACCACCGGTGAGGACTGGGCTTATTACGTGCTCGACGAGAACCTGCAACCGGTGCCGACTCCGACTCCGGCCGATGTGCTGCCGACGGTCGAGCAGATCAGCCTCAATTGCGAACCGGCGCTCACGAGCGTCGTTTTCATGGCGGGGGCCGGCGGAAGTCTTCGCGCCGGAACGACCACGTCGCCGATTGCGCTCACTCACTCCATTCACAGCGGGGAGACTCGCGTGACGGTCGGTGGTGCGCCGGTCTACCTGTGGCCCGGTGGTGGCATCACGATCATGGTGGATGTCGAACGGGTGCCACCCAGCTCTTTCGGTCATGTGCCCACACCGGCGATCGTCGCCCCACTCGAGTTCACGGTGCCGCGCGACCGGTACCTGGCTCTGGGTGGACATGCGTCGTCCATTCGCAGTCTCGACGACGTCGTGGCCAACGAGCGCGTTCGTTACGTGCGCGAACAAGCCAAGTACTCGAGCTGAAACGTGCCCGGCCCTTCCGTCGGTCGACTCGGCGATGGTCGGCTCCATCTGCAGTACGGACCGATCGATCTCGTCATCACCGTCGAGGGCGATGGTGATGCGGAGGTTCGCGCCGAGAAGGCGATGGAGTTTCGCTTTCGGACCATTCTCGACGAACTCGTCGACGAGCTTCCGCTGCTTCGGGCCGACATTGCATCGAGGCCAAGTCCGCGCGGCGACGTCGCACGACGCATGGTCGCGGCGACGTCGGACCTTCACTCCGGTGACTTCGCCACGTCGATGGTTGCGGTGGCCGGGGCCGTCGCCGACACGATCGCCGACGTGGGGTGGGCGAGCGCGTCACTGCGCCGACTGATCGTGAACAACGGGGGCGATATCGCGATCCGCCAAGTTCCCCACGCGTCCACCACGGTCGGAGTGGTCGATGACGTCACCAGTGGTCGCGTGGTCGGCCGACTGCACGTGGCGGGCGACTCCGGAGTCGGTGGAGTCGCGACGAGCGGTTGGGGCGGACGCAGTGTCTCGTTCGGTGTCGCCGACGCCGTGACCGTCATCGCTCGGACGGCCGCCGAAGCCGACGTCGCAGCATCACTCATCGCCAATGCGGTCGACGTGCCCGGACACCCCGCCATCGAACGTCGTCGGGCCTGCGACGTGAAGGACGACAGCGATCTGGGCGAGCGACTCGTGACGTGCGGTGTGGGTGCTCTCGACACGGACGACGTCGATCGGGCGTTGGATGCCGGAGTCGTGCGCGCCGAGCTGGCTCTCCTGAGCCCCGCTGTCATCGGAGTGATCCTGTGTCTCCAGGAACGACGCCGATTCTTGTTGCCGTCGACCGTGACGATCGACTGACACCGACCGCTGGTCAGCCGGTGTAACGCGCGTCGGCGAGGGTGAGCACCTCGTCGAGAATCGCAATGCCCTGACGCATCTCGTCGTCGCTCGTGGTGAGCGGCGGAACCACGTGGATGCGGTTGAAGTGCGTGAACGGCCACAAGCCGCGGGCCTTGCACGCGCCGATGAGTTCGACCATGGGCGCGTTCGCTTCGCCAGCGGCGTTGAACGGGACGAACGGCTCGCGTGTCTCGCGATTCTTGACCAACTCGATGGCCCAGAACACGCCGAGGCCGCGCACGTCGCCGACGCTCGGGTGCTTCTCTTTCAGTTTGGCCAGTTCGGGTCCGATGACGTCACGTCCGAGATGGCGAGCG
>Ga0222714_10003036_pt1 | contig 17386 bp, 20 predicted proteins | sample C33_3DmetaG_FD_165048 | JGI IMG/M metagenome (GOLD analysis project Ga0222714, IMG submission 165048) | Estuarine water microbial communities from San Francisco Bay, California, United States - C33_3D | ecosystem: Environmental > Aquatic > Marine > Unclassified | place: USA: California...
ACCCTAACTATGATTCTCTTAGAGGTGATCTTCCTACATGGAAAGTAAGACATCTAACCAACCAGTATGAGGAACCATTACAAAACACTAGTAATGGAATTGACGTCTTTGCAACAATCACATCTGCACAAGGTACTGAAACAATTGAATTTTCAATGTTTAAGCAAAGTGAGGTACTTACTTCAACAGTAAATGTAAACAATGAAAATGGACAGAAATCAGTAGCTGCTGAAAAATTCACCAGAAAGACAACCTATCCTACGATTGAGCTTAGAGGTATAGTTGGAGATTATCCAATGCTCTACAACTATTTGGATAAAAATAGAGAAATTCAAAATGTGGCAGGAACTGGAATTAGAGATTTGCTGGATATAGATATTGACATTGTTTCCAATGGTGAAGTAATTCGTGGATTCAACTATGTGAATTGTAGGGCAACAAACTATGATGTAAACGTCAATGCAAACTCTGAAGAGAGTTACATGAAAGAACAGTTTGTTTTAGAGAATATCTTTAACTTTGAGTGTCAAGGATACCATGCAAACAATCCTGCATATGACGCAATGTTTGATTTAGAAAAAGCAAATACTACAAGCTCATCTGATCTAAGAAATACTCAGAAATGGGATAGAGGATTTTACGTAGAGTAAAACTCTTTTTTCTTTTATTTTTATTTTTGAAAATTTCTAAAAATGCGATCATTTTTTGATCTACAATTAATCCTGTTTCTATATAGAACAATAGTTTGTATGTTGGCTAGTGTTAATTGCAATTTTACAATTGAAAAATCATGGGACAATGGTTATCTTGGGTAAAATCCAATGAAAAACAACTATTATCATTATTAGATGATCTAGCAAAAAAATCAGTTCAAACTTCTGAAGCTCTAGTTGAATTAATTAATGACTTGAAAGATGTAGAAAAAATCAACACCATTAAAAAATTAGAAACTGATGGTGATGATCTTACTCGAGAGATCTTTGCAGAACTAAACAAAACATTCATCACTCCTCTTGACCGTGAAGACATGCAAAGAATTGCATCAAAGATTGATGATGTTATTGACTTTATGGATGGAATTGCAGCAAGAATGCAAAGCTACAATATACAGACTCCTCCACCATACTCAATTCAAATGATTGAGGATCTAAACCTTGCCACAAAAGAAGTTGAATACATTATCTCCAAACTACAAAAGATAAAGAGTCCCAAAGACATCATTCAGCACTGCAGAAACATTAGTGACATTGAACACAAAGTAGATGATTTGTATCGTGATGCAATGAAAGATTTGTTTGAGACAAATGATGCAGTCCACATTATCAAACTCAAAGACATTTACGAAACCATAGAAACAGCTTCTGACCGATGTGTTGATGTAGGTGATGTGGTTGAAGATATTGTCCTAAAATACACATAGATGACTTATGTTAGAACTAGCTATAGGTGCAATCATAGTCGCCCTAATCTTTGATTTTGTAAACGGCTTTAATGACTCTGCAAACTCTGTAGCTACAGTCATTGGTACTCGTGTACTGACTCCTCTTAAGGCAGTAGTTCTTTCTGCTGCTGCAAACTTTATTGGACCATTCCTCTTTGGCGTGGCAGTCTCTATGACTATTGCCAAAGGTATTCTCAATCCTGAAGATGTAACAATTTACATGATTATTGGGGGTCTTGCAGGTGCAATTACTTGGAGTTCTGTTTGTACATACTTTGGAATGCCAATCTCTAACAGTCACTCACTAGTTGGTGGACTAGTTGGTGCCGGAATTGCAGGTGTCGGATTTGAGAAATTACTTACTGCCGGCTTGACCAAAGTCTTTACCGGAATTGTTGCAGCACCAATTGGTGGAATCATCTTTGGACTATTACTAACTGCATTAATAATCACAGTCTTTGCAAAAAAGCGTCCAGGAACTGTCAACAAGTATTTTGGACGTTTACAAATTATTTCATCTACTTGGTTTGCAATCACTCATGGGGCAAACGATGGACAAAAGACAATGGGAATCATTGTACTGATTTTGTTTTCAACTGGATTTATGACTGAAATTGAGATGCCTCTTTGGGTAATTATTGCAGCAGCTAGTGCAATGGCACTTGGAACATTCTTTGGCGGATACAAAGTAATCAAGACATTAGGAGTCAAAGTTGCAAGACTTCGTCCATATCAGGGATTCTGTGCTGAGACTGGTGGCGGTTTGATGCTTGCAGTTTTTGCATTCTTGGGAATTCCTGCAAGTACTACACATGCGATTACTGGGTCCATCATGGGCTCAGGTGCTGCAAGAAGAAAGATGGCAGTAAGGTGGGGAGTAGGCAAAAGAATTGTATATGCTTGGGTAATTACAATTCCAGGCGCTGCTGGATTTGCAATAGGATTCACATACTTGATTCATCTTTTCGTATCTGTCTAATTCTTTTAATTTTTATTCAAGCAAAAATTGGCTGAAACATCTCAATGGAAATTCTAGAACTAATCCAGGCTAATCTTCTTACTCCGATAATCCTCTTCTTTCTGTTTGGAATAATTGCAGCTCGAATTAAATCTGATTTGAAAATTCCCGAAGCAATTTCGGAATTCTTACCAATCTATCTCCTTGCAGCAATCGGTCTTCATGGTGGAATTGAAATGAGAAACACTGGATTTGAAAACATGTTAATACCAATGTTTGTTGCAATTGGATTGTCATTATTATTTACATTAAATCACTATCAAATTCTTAGGAGGTTGGGAAAATTCAATCTCTTTGATTCCTATGCATTAGCATCAACTTATGGTGCAGTTGGAGCAGTTCACTTTTCAGTCGGTCTCTCATTTTTGAGAAATCAAGGAGTATCTTCTGAAGGATACATTGCAGCAATTCTTGCAGTACTGGAACCATTGGCATTCATAATGGCGATATTTATGACAAATATGGCCGTTGCAAAACAGATCAAAGCAAAGAAAAAATCGTTCCCCGATGATGATTCCTCAGAAATTGAAATTGGATTAAACCAAACCAAAACAAAAATCTCTAAAGTCCTTCATGAATCAATCACTGGAAAAGCAATTGTAATTCTTTTAGGAAGTATTGTGATTGGTTATGTAATCGGTGAAGATGGATTTGAACCAATCAAGATAGTTTTTGAGGACATGTTTGTTGGTGCAATAGTAATTTTCATGATTGAGATGGGAATTATTGCAGGTCAAAGATTGGATGATATTAAAAAGGTAGGAGTATTTCTTACTGCATTTGCTATAATCATCCCTCTGTTCAATGGAATAATCGGTGTTCTGGTTTCAACAGCACTGGGTTTGAGCGTGGGAGGAGCTGTGATGTTTGGATTACTAATGGCTAGTGCATCCTTTATTGCTGCCCCTGCAGTTTTGCGTAATGCAATTCCTCAGGCAAAACCTAGTCTGTATATCACATCAGCGCTGGGAATTACATTTCCCTTTAACATAATTGTCACATTGCCAATATTGTTCACACTATCTACATTTGTTCATTCTGGAGATGGAGCGATAGACTTATTCCATTTCATTATAGAGGGATTATAATGAAACTCTACAACGTGAAACTACTTACAATTACTTGTGAGATATTGGCACAAGAAAATATTATAGACATTATAAAAAAACATGAGATCACTGGATATACAACTTATGAAGTTGATGGAAATGGTGCTCGTGGTTTACGTGGACAGGGATTAAAAAATGAAAAGAATGTCAAAGTTGAAGTAATTATGAGAGAAGAAAAATTACAGGATGTAGTAGAAGAAATCTCTAGAACTCTATTTGCAAATTATGCTATTGTTCTTTATGTCAATGATGTTGGCGTACTTAGACCTGAAAAATTCTAGCAACAATAGTCATCTGAACATAGAACTGGAATCTTTTTACTCGCATTCGTAACATTTGATATGAGTTCTGATAATTGATTGTTTGAAATTGCATACATTGCTTTTTTTCCTTCGTCTCTCGATTTTACAATTCCACATTTTTTGAGTGTCTTTAGATGATGTGATACTAGTGGTTGGTCTTTTTCTAATTTTTCTACAAAATCATTTACACACAATTCTTTGTTTTTTTGTAATAGTTCTAAAATCTCAAATCTTGTCTCATCACATATGCACTTTAAGAGACTAATTCCATTCATATCAATTTAGATTTATATAAACTGGTATTTATGTGATGGTGTGGAAAAAGTTCTCTTTGTGTGCGTAGAAAATGCAGGAAGAAGTCAGATGGCTGAGGCATTTTTTAGAAAATACGCTTCTCCCAAGTTTAATGTAATTAGTGCTGGGACAACTCCCTCCTCTAAACTGAATCCTATTGTAGTTGAAGTAATGAGGGAAGTTGGAATTGAAATGTTAGAACAATCTCCAAAGACCCTATCAAATGAAATGATTGAAAATTCTTCAAAAACCATTAACATGGGTTGTATGGATAAGGAGTCTTGCCCCGCATTGTTTATTGACGAAGTTATTAATTGGGAAATTTCTGATCCTAAAGAAAAATCAATTGAGGATGTGAGAGAAATTCGTGATGAAATTTTAAAAAAAGTTTTACAATTAATTGAATCCTTTGAGAAATAAAAATGTCTTATTCAAATTTACAAATTTTTATTGTGGAATTAATTGGAACTTTTATTCTTGTAATCTTTGCAACTGGTTCTATTGTTTATGATGCAGAGTTTTTTGATGGACAATTAGGAATTACATTTGCAGCAGTTGGACCATTTGTTGCGTTGCTAATTGGTGTCTATTCATTTGGTAAAATTTCTCTTGCACATTTTAATCCTGCAGTAACAATTGGGTACTACATCACAGGACATATAACAAAAATTCAGATTCTGTATTATTTTGCAGCTGAAATCATTGGTGCACTGTTAGGTTCACTATTTGTCATGAAAGTTATTGGAGAAAAAGCAAATCTTGGAGCAAATGCACCAAACCATGATTTTTCATTAGGTTTGATTTTTCCAGTTGAAGTATTGGCATCTGCAATGCTCATGGGTGTTATCTTCTATGTAGTATACACTAAAGGACTCAGAGGATTTAGTGGTGTAGCAATTGGAGGTATTGTTGCATTGGATATTCTATTTTTGGCGTTCATTTCAGGTGCTTCTATGAACCCTGCTAGAGCATTAGCGCCCGCATTGCTTTCTGGAACTTTGGATAACTTGTGGCTTTACTGGTCAGCCCCCTTTGTGGGAACCATCATTATGGCATTTGTCTTTCGTGGAAAATTTCAAGCCCAAAGAGCCTCAAATTAGGAATAATAATGACCAAAACTAACGTCAAATATTGACTAATTCTAAACTATTTTCAGAGGCCAAAAAAGTAACTCCTTCAGGTGTAAACAGTCCTGTAAGATACTTTGAACCATACCCATTTTTCACAAAAAAAGCAAATGGTGCATACATTTGGGATGCTGAAAATAGAAAACTAATTGATTTCTGTAATGGTTATGGCGCTCTACTTTTAGGACACCGAAGAAAAGAGATCATTGATTCTGTTTCAAAACAACTCACCAAAGGCACTCTTTATTGCACTCCTACAGAAGCAGAGACCGAACTTGCAAAACTAATCATTGGAAACTTTCCATCAATTGAAAAAGTTCGATTAATGAATACTGGTGGTGAAGCAACAATGACTGCAATAAGATTGGCGCGTGGATTTACAAAAAAGAAAAAGATTATCAAATTTGAAGGGTGTTATCATGGAGCTCATGATTCTGTTTTAGTTAAAGCAGGTTCTGGCTCTGCACATAATGGAATATCTGTTTCTGATGGTGGATTAGATGAGGTATCCAAGAATACTCTGGTAGTTCAGTATAACAACATTGAAGATGTACAAAACACAATTCAAAAAAATAAAGATGTAGCGGGAGTAATTGTTGAACCGATTCTTGCTAACATGGGATTAATTTTACCTGAGAAAAATTTTCTATCTGACTTGAGAAAAGTCACACAGGAAAATAACATTCCATTGATTTTTGATGAAGTAGTAACTGGGTTTAGAGTTGCCCCAGGTGGCGCACAAGAACATTTTGGAATAAAACCTGATATCACAACAATTGCAAAAGCCATGAGTGGTGGATTTACTATTTCTGCAGTAGGAGGTAAGAAGGAGATAATGGACTTACTTTCTCCTGGAGGCAAAGTATACCAGGCTAGTACCTTTGCCGGAAATCCTATTTCAGTAAGTGCTGCCCTTGCCTCAATTAAGACACTCAATAAACTCAAAAACAAACTATATTCTAAACTTGAGAAATTTAATCTTCTATTCTCCACTACTCTCGATGATATGGCAACTGACATGAATATTCCTCATCAAATCAACTTTACAGCCTCCATGTTCCAGATTTTCTTTACAAACAAACCTGTCACAAACTATGAGACATCAAAAAAAGCAAACGCAAAGAAGTTCCAAAAACTATTCCAAACATTACTCAAAAAAGGAGTATTCATTGCGCCTTCTCAGTATGAAGTAGTTTTTTTGTCTGATGCTCACACAGAAAATGATCTAAACAAAACACTTGATGCATATCACTTGGGACTAAAATCGGTGAAAAATTGAAGTATGTTGTAGGAGCTAGAGGAAGTCAATTATCAGTTGCTCAAACAAATTTGGTAATTCAGGAATTAAAAATAGCAAACCCTGATGCAGAATATGAAATTAAAACAATCACGACAAAAGGAGATGTTGATAGCAGGCCACTATTCACAATTGATCAAAAAGGAATTTTTGAAAAAGAGATTGATAGGGCTGTAGCTCTAAAAGAAGTTGACTTTGCAGTTCATAGTCTAAAAGACGTTCCTTCCCAATTGGATGATAACTTAATTTTAGCTTGCATTCCAAAAAGAGAAACTGTAAATGATGTGTTTATTTGTCCAGATGGCTTTACACTTGATTCAATTAAACCTGGTTCTATAATTGGAACTAGTTCTCTTAGAAGGGCTGTACAAATTTCTAGAAAAAGACCTGATGTGAGAGTTAAACCAATTCGCGGAAACATTGAAACTCGAATTAAAAAAACATCTGGAGAAAATTATGATGCAATAGTCTTGGCAAAGGCGGGAATTAGTAGATTGGGTGTAGATATAAGATATACTGAATTGTCAACAGATGATTTTTCTCCGTCTCCTGGTCAAGGAGCAATTGCCATTGTTGCAAGAGCTGATGATTCTAAAACAATTGAGATGCTCAAAAAAATTGAAGATTCTGACTCCCGTTTGGAAATAGAGGCTGAACGTGCTCTATCTGATTATGTTGATTCTGGGTGTCGATTCCCTGTTGGGGCATATGCAAAATCCAATGGCTCTGAGATGACTTTGACTGTTACCGCCTTTTCTGTTGATGGAAAACAATCTCTTCATGTATGTAAAACGGGAGACAAAAATAATCCTAAATCTCTTGGTCAAAGTGCAGGCGAAGAACTTCGTAGGAAAGGAGTAAAAGATCTTGCATTAAATTGGAGAGAAAAAGTGGAGGAATGGAATAAGACATGACAGGAAAGGTGTATCTTGTTGGAGCTGGACCGGGAGATAGCAAACTAATCACACTTCGAGCAATCGAACTATTAGAAAAAGCAGATGTTGTTTTGTATGATAGATTGGTAAGCAAAAAAATCATCTCAATGATTCCAAAAAAGGCAGAAAAAATCTATGTCGGTCGCGCAGTAGGTGATGATACCACTCACCAAAACACTACAAATGATTTGATGGTAAAATATGCAAAATCAAAAAAGAATGTTGTTAGACTAAAGGGTGGAGATCCTATTATCTTTGGACGTGGTGGAGAAGAAGCAGAGTTTCTAAAAGAAAATAAGGTAAGATATGAAATTGTTCCCGGAATTACCTCTGGTATTGGTTCAGCAACATATGCTGGAATACCTCTCACTCATAGAAAATATGCATCTTCAGTGGTATTTGTTACTGGTCATGAGGATCCTGAAAAGAAACAAGAGATTGTAAAGTGGAAACGACTTGCAAAGTCTGTTGATACTATTGTAATTATGATGGGATTGTCTAGAATTGATATTATTTGTAAACAACTAATTGCAGGTGGAATGGATAAAAAAACACCTGTTGCAGTAATTCAAAACGGAACTACTCCAAAACAAAAAATGATTAAAGGAACTGTTACAAACATTGGAAAAAAAGTCAAAGAAAATAAAATAACCCCTCCTACTAACATTATAATTGGAAATGTTGTTAATTTGTCAGAAACTATTGGGTGGAAATGATGCTTGATGGAAAAACTATAGCAATCACACGTTCGCAAGACGATGCTGCTGAATTCATTTCACTTGCCAATCAAAACAATGCGATACCTATGGCATTACCAACAATTGAACTTGTTAGCAAAGGTGAGAAAATCGTTGATGAATTTCTTGACTCTGTTAAAACATACAATCCTGACTATTCTGTTTTTATGAGTTCAAAAGCTGTGAAATTATTATTTGATACTGCTAAGCAATTAGGCAAACTAGAAACTCTCCAATTAGCAATTGCAAACACAATTGTAATTTCAGTCGGTCCTAAAACCTCAATATCTCTTGAAGCACAAGGAATCAAAGTAAATCATGAACCTTCAGAAACATTTTCCTCTGTTGGTGTAGGTGAACTATTCACACAACTTCATGCAGTTGGAAAAAAAGTTATTGTTCCTAGAAGCGGTGCATCAACCCCATTTCTCAAAGAACTACTAAACAAAATTGGCATTGATGTATTTGAAATTCATTTGTATGATGTTTGTGCATTTAGGGATACTTCACAATGGAATGAATTTCGAAAAATGTTCTCCGAAAACAAAATTGATGGTGTAGTGTTTACCAGCGCATCCTCAGTAAGAGGATTCTTTGAAATAATGAATAAAGATTATGATGAAAATTCCCTCCTAGAACATCTGTCAAAACTATCAGTAGTTTCAATTGGACCATTCACTTCAGATGAATTGAAAAAATTCAAAGTCAAAAACACTGTATCTCAAGTTCATACGGTTGCAGGTGCATTTGAAGCAATGAAAAATACATTAACAGTTGCATAACCAATGATCAAATTCTAATACTTTGAAATTAACTTCACATTATGGAATATGAAATTAAAAAGAAGATCCATATCACTTGTCCTCATTGTGAAAATCCCATAGAGACTGAGGTTGAAATCGAGATCGAAATCGAAGATAAGAAAAAGAAAGACATGAAGAAAGATGTGACCAAAAAGGATTTGAAGAAAGGTGAGAAAAAATCCAAGAAGTAAAAATCTTGAACAGATGATTTAGCTATTCCTATTTAGCTCCGCCTATTTTTCCTCATGTATTTATAATATAACGGGGTTATTTTGCTCATGGCAACTGAAAACCTTGACATGGATTATTCAAAATATGATTTTAAAGACTCTACAGAAATGTATGTCCACCTTAGCAAGAAAGGCCTGACTAAGGACACCGTAATCGAAATCAGTAAAATGAAAGACGAACCACAATGGATGCTTGATTTTAGATTACGTTCTTATGAAGTTTTAATGAAAAAACCAATGCCAACTTGGGGTGGAGATCTTAGTCTCATAGATTTTCAAAATATCTATTATTATGCAAAAGCTTCTGATAAAGCAGAAAAGAACTGGGATGATGTTCCAGAGGATGTAAAAAATACTTTTGAGAAATTAGGAATTCCAGAGGCTGAAAAGAAATTCTTGGCAGGTGTAGGTGCACAATACGAATCTGAAGTTGTATACCACAGCTTAAGAGAAGATTTGGCAAAACAAGGTGTTCTCTTTTTAGATACTGATGCAGCTCTAAAAGAACATCCTGAAATTTTCAAAAAATATTTTGGAAAAGTTATTCCTCCAGAGGATAACAAATTTGCTGCACTCAACAGTGCAGTTTGGAGTGGTGGTTCATTCATTTATGTTCCACCTGGTGTCAAAGTAGACATGCCACTTCAAGCATATTTTAGAATTAATGCTGAAAACATTGGTCAATTTGAAAGAACACTGATTATTGTTGATGAAGGTGCAGACGTACATTACATTGAAGGCTGTACTGCTCCTGTTTACTCTTCAGAGTCATTACACTCTGCAGTTGTTGAACTAGTTGCACACAAAGATGCACATCTGAGATATACAACAATACAAAACTGGAGTAACGATGTTTACAATCTCGTAACAAAACGTGCTTATGCATATGAAGGTGCAACCGTTGAATGGATTGATGGAAACATTGGAAGTAAACTTACAATGAAATATCCTGGAGTCTACCTTATGGGCGAACGTGCTTATGGTGAAACTCTTTCTATTGCATTTGCTGGAAAAGGTCAACACCAAGATACTGGTGCAAAAATGGTTCACATGGCACCAAATACTACGTCTAAGATTACCTCTAAATCTGTAAGTAGATTAGATGGACGTTCCACCTACAGAGGATTACTAAATGTAGCAAAAGGCGCTACCAATGTAAAATCTACTGTAAGATGCGATGCACTGCTTCTTGATGATACATCAAAGACTGACACTTATCCATACATGGAAATCAATCAAGAAGATGCAACAATCACTCACGAAGCAACTGTTGGAAAAATTGGTGATGAACAAATTTTCTATCTGATGACTAGAGGATTTACTGAGGAAGAGGCATTGTCCTTAATTGTAAACGGATTCATGGAACCATTTACCAAAGAACTTCCAATGGAATATGCAGTTGAGTTAAATCGTTTGATTAAACTTGAGATGGATGATTCTGTAGGATAGAGTCTATGTATGTGGTAAAATGTCTCAAGAAATACTATCTAAAATTGATGAATCTCATATCGATGAAATATCTTCATCAAGAAATGAACCTGATTGGCTGAAAAACTACCGAAAAAACTCTCTCTCGATTTACGCAACTCTTCCAATTGAGATATCTCCACTTTATAACAAATACACTGATGCAAAAAGACTAAATCCTGAAAAAATCTCAATCGCATCTTCAACAAAAGACACAATTCCTGATTTTCTTCAAAGAAGATTGAGTGAATTAGAAAATGAAATCTGTATTATTCAGATCGGTACCAACATACACAGAATTAACCTTCCTGATGATCTAAAATCAAAAGGATTGGTGATATCCTCCATCTCTGATGCAATTCAAAATAATTTTGAACTAGTAAAAAAAGCACTAGAATCATCAAATTCCAATGATGATAAATTCACAGCACTAAACAATGCAGCTTTTAATTCTGGTGTTTTCATTCATATTCCAAAAAATATTGTCATTGAAAAACCAATTCACTTCCTATCTTGTTTATCTGATGATGGATTATCTACCATCTCTAGAAATATTATTTTTGCAGATGAAAGCAGTAAAGCATCTGTTGTTCAAGAATTGTACTCATCAAAATCTGAAAATCAACAGGCTTATCTTGAGTTACTCAACACAAATGTTGCTGCAAATGCAGAACTAAACATTACTACTCTACAAATGATGGATCAAAGTTCTGTCAACTTTTCCACTAGAAGAACAGATATGGCACAAGATTCCAAAGTTAATTGGTATTCTGGTCTTTTCGGATCTGTATTGTCCCGATATAAAATAGATTATTATCTAAATGGGACTGGAGCTACATCAAACGAATCTGAAGTTGTATTTGGAAATAATGATCAACATTTTGATATTCAAACAAACATGAATCACCAAAGTCCTTCTACTGAAGCAAGAGTCGTAGAAAAATCTATTCTCAGAAACAGGTCAAAATCTCTTTTCAAAGGAATGATTAGAATCAAAGAAAACGCCGCAAAATCAAATTCATTCTTGTCTGGACGCTCTATTCTCTTAGATAAGAATGCAAAATCTGATGCCATTCCAGGACTGGAAATTTTTACAAATGATGTCAAAGCAACCCACTCAGCATCAGTTGCACAAATAGATGAGGAACAAATTTTCTATCTCAAGACTAGGTGTTTGAGTCATGAGGAAGCTGAAAGAACCATTGTTGAAGGCTTTTTAGAACCGTTATCAAGAAAAATGTCTTTTCAAGTAAGAGCTTGGATTTCGTATCTTATTGAATCAAAGTGGGAGAACCGCGAATTAACAATTAACACGGATGAAGAACTTGCCAAATTTGTAGAAATCGAAGAAACCAGGTATAATGAAGATGCTGAAATTGAACAACATTACAAATACAGATGAAAGGAGAAATTAGACATTGCAAAGTACTCAATCATCATTTGAAAATTTGAGAAAAGATTTCCCAATACTTAAGAGAACTGTAAGGGATAACAAACACCTAGTTTATCTCGATAATGCATCAACTACCCAAAAACCAAATCAAGTAATTGACGCAATTACTGATTATTATCAAAATCATAATGCGAATATCCACAGAGCAGTTTATGCACTTGCAGAAGAAGCAACTGAAGCTTATGAGAGCACTAGAGATAAAATTGCAAACTTTGTTAACATAAAAGATAGACAAGAAATAATCTTCGTTAGAGGAACTACAGAAGCAATTAATCTTGTAGCTTATGCATGGGGTAGAACTCATATCAATGAAGGTGATGTTATTGTCACAACTGAATATGAGCACCATAGTAACATTGTACCCTGGCAACTTCTTACACAAGAAAAACATGCCAAATTAGAATATATTGGAATGGATGATGATGGTGAACTAATTCTAGAAGATCTTGATAAATATCTGGCATCTGGAAAGGTAAAACTTGTTACCTTTAGTCTAATGTCAAATGTACTTGGTACAATCACCGATGCCAAAAAAATTATTGAAAAATGTAAGGCTGCAGGTGTTCCAACTTTAATTGATGGGGCCCAAGCTGTTCCTCACATGAAAGTTGACCTCCAAGATTTAGGATGTGACTTCTTTGCGTTTTCTGGTCACAAAATGCTTGGTCCAACTGGAATTGGTGTTTTATGGGTCAGAAAAACTGTACTTGATACCATGAGTCCATTTCATGGTGGCGGTGATATGATTAGAGAAGTCCACAAATATGAGACTACTTGGAATGATCTTCCTTACAAATTTGAAGCTGGAACTCCTAACATTGCAGATGTTGTTGGATTAGGTGCTGCAATTGATTATCTAACTAAAATTGGAATGGATAACATTCGTGAACACGAAATTGAATTAACAAAATATGCAATTGAAAAATTATCTAATGTCAAAGGACTTCAAATATACGGAACTAAAGATATTGCAAAAAGAGGTGGTGTCATTTCATTTAATTTTGCAGATGTACATCCACATGATGTTGCACAAATAATTGATGAAGAAGGAATTGCAGTTCGTTCTGGTCATCATTGTGCTCAGGTATTGATGGAGAGACTAAATGTTGCAGCTACATCAAGAGCTAGTTTCTACATTTACAATACTAAAGAAGATATTGATATACTTGTAAATTCATTAAATACCGTGGCAAAGGTGTTCAAGTTATGAGTAGTAATGCTGACATTTACCATGAAATGATTGTAGATTATTCTAGAAATCCTGTAAACTATGGAAAAATAGAAGATCATGATGTAACATTTCATGATTCAAATCCATTATGTGGGGATAGTATAGATATTGATATGAAAATTGACGACAACAAAGTAACTGATATTAAATTCCATGGAAAAGGATGTGCAATTTGCATGGCTTGCTCTTCTGTTTTAACTGAAATCACTAAAGGAAAAAGCCTTGAAGATGTTCGAAACATTGAAAAAAATGATGTTCTAAGTGAATTGGGACTAGAACACTTACAAGCAGTTAGAATCAAGTGTGCCTTACTTTCTCTCAAAGTATTGAAATCTGCTCTTTACACCTACATTGGAAAACATCTTGAAAATTCAGAAGATGTTGATAAACTGAAAGAAGAGGCAGCCAATCTGTACTAACATGAGTTTTACGCCTACAACTCCAGTTGAAATACAAATTCGAAAAATAATTTTTGAAAAATTTAATGAAGTTGATAATGTCTTTACAAACGATTCAATATTTGAAATCCTAAAAGAAAATGGCGATATTGATCCGTCATGGATTATTGATGACATTGAAAGTTTTGTCAATGAACTATGTGATTCTGGACTTGCAAGAAATGTTGCTCAGAATTTTACAACAATTCATCTAAAACTGTTTGATACTGTTGAAAAACTACATTGTAATTCGTGTAATCATGATGCTTATCTTGGAAAATCTGAAGAAAGAACTTGTCCTAACTCTTCTTGTAAATCAACTATTTGATCTTTGTCTAACTGCAGCATCTTCTAGTGCTTTGATCATTGGTAGTTTTTCACCTGTTAGATATAGTACCAATGCTCCACCTGCAGTACTGATGTGGTTGATTTTTTCAGCCAATCCTTCTTGTCTAAGTGCTGTAGTCAGATGTCCTCCACTAACAATTGTTGTTGCCATTGAATTTGCTACTGCTGTAAGTAATGATTTTGTTCCGTATCTAAAATTTTCTTTTTCAAAAAAACCTGCTGGTCCACTGATAAAAACGGTTCCTGCACCTGCAATTAATTTTGAATAATACTCTACTGTTTTTGGACCCAGATCAAAAATTTTATCTCCCTTTCCCATCTCTCTGACATCCATTTCTACTCTTTCACCATCTTTGTCAATTGCAATGTCTACTGGTGTTGCAAAGACATCTGGATACTCTCCTATCAATGTGTGAGCTTTTGCAACAACTTCTTCTTCTCTTTTAATACCTAGTGAAGATTTGATCCTTGCCTGTGCGCGCATGAACACATTTCCGATTAATCCAGTTAGTAAGACATGATCTGCTCTTCCATTTTGAATAAGTAATTTGATTGCTTCTAGCCTATCTGGAACTTTGGAACCACCTAAAACTATCACATGAGGTGCTTTTGCAACCGTCATTATTTCATCAAGGTTTCTAACTTCTCTTTCTACAATTCTACCTGCACATGCAGGCAACACTTGTGGAAACCCAACAATAGATGGATGTGATCTGTGTGCACTTGGAAAAGAATCTAAAACACAGAGATCAAACAATTTTGCTAATCTTGACACCATGATTGTTTTTGCGGCATTCTCTGGAGTGAACTCATAGTTTTCTTCAGCGCATAATCTTAGATTATCTAAAAGTAAAATATCTCCATTTTGTAAATTTTTGATTGCGTTTTGTGCGGCTTCTCCAATTACATCTTCAACATATTTTATTTCACGATTCATTAATTTTTCTAGAACTTTTGCATGTTTGTCCATCCCAGTATAATCATTATTTCCAACTCTTCCTTGATGTGAAGCAACAACTACTTTGGCATCTTTCAAAGATTGCAATGTCTCAATGGCTTCCTCAATTCTTTTTGTACCTGAAATCTCCATTGTTTCAGGATCTATTGGACAATTCATATCCACTCTCAAAAAAACAGTTTTACCCTTTAAGTCAAAATCATCTAATGTGAGCACCTTCACGACCTTTCTATTCTACACTTGGTTAAATTCTTTGAGCCGATCAGAATTTTCACTAAACCTTATTTTTTAAAATTGATTTCTAAAATTTATCTATTAACAAAAATTAAAAGATACATGTATGGAGTTAGATTAATTGCAAAGCTGGCTATTTGATATTAGGTCTCGTTCATTTGTATTCCTAACAATTTTATTTTTGATTCTAACTGCATTAGTATACTATCAAATCACTGAAAGTTTTGATCAAATCATAATATTATTTTTTTCTGAAAGTGTTGGAAATCCAACCTTAGACATCCTAATGCAGTATATCACAGAAAGTGGCGATGTCTTCAACATGATGGTTTTTGGAATTATTATGTTGATTATTCCAAAAACGAGGAGAATAGGAATTACTCTTATGATATTGATTGTATTGTCAACCCTGCTTACTGGATACATAAAATGTGGAATTGACCGAGAAAGACCTGATTTTGATTATGAGGGCGTAGAATTTCCTGTAACAATTAGCCAAGATACCTTTGCGTTATTTTGTGAAGGTGGGTTTGATGCATCATATCCATCTGGTCATGCTGCTAGAGCCATGATATTTGGAATTATCTTGGGATATGCCCTGTCTGAGCGATTCCCTAGAGGAGCATATTTGATGTTCTTGTATCCACTCCTCATCTCACTAAGTCGAATGTATGTGTTGCAGCACTATCCAATGGATGTGGTAGGTGGAACTGTTATTGGAATAATGCTCGCCGGTGTAATGGCTAACAGAACAAAACTTTACAAAATTTTTGAAAAATCAAAAACCTAATTCTGTTAAAGCTGAATTACTAATCAAAACAATAGCATAATGTTCATCATCGTGGTGATATGTCCAATATCTTATATCTCGAATCTCATTTTTTTGTCTTAATCCATGAGTTACACCTGTTGTAACGGCGTATCCAATTCTTTTCGCAATTTTAGAATCTTTTGGCATCAAAACCCTAAACCCGTCTTTTTTATTCTGAAATCCTTTGTTAACCATTTCCTCCACCGCCATGTATGCATCTTTTTCATCTTTTAGATCATATGTTTTTGAAACTGGCAGGTCTTTAGGGTGAAAATCCATATTATTGGTCATATTTCTTGACTAATATTTTTTAAAAAAATATTATTTGCGATCAATGTAAGTTAATTTTCTTAACCGGTAAGTCAAATCATGATTATATTAACAACTTAATCGGCTCTTTTGATTTGAATCAATTATTGGCATCATTAGAAAATACAGTTTTACAATTACGTAAAAAACAACAGGAAGCAACAAAACTACGAAAAAAAGCAGAAAATCAACTTAAACAAGTTCTTTCAACCCAAAGAAGGTCAATATCTGGTCTTAATACAATTGATCGAAAAATTGAATCTGAGAAAGAAGATGTTTCCGACGTTTCAAGTATTTTGAATCAAAAAAATTCTCAATTAGAAAGTATTGAAAGATTAATTCATGCTGCTGAAGAACGTCTTAATAGAGAAAAAGAGACTATAGAGCAAACAGAACATGAAATTGAATTTTCTGAAAATCCTGAAGAAAAACAATATGCTGAATCTCGACTACGCTCATTAAAAGACCATGTAGAAGAACTGACTGCTCAAATCGCCAGTAGAAAAAAAACTGCAAAAAAAATTACTGAAGATGTTGCCAAATTTGATACCATAAAATCTAAGATTTCTAATAAAATTCAAAAGCAGTCTCAATCAAAACCATCCTTACGCGATACTATGGTTTCAAGTAAAAAAGATGCTCAAAAATTTGTAAAAGAATTAGAGATAAGGACAAAAGCTGAAGAATCTGCAAAGAATGCTTTAGAAAAGGCATCGTCAAAATTAAAAGAATTTTTGGCAAAGAAAAAAACTGCAACTAAAAAGAAAGCAACCAAAAAGAAACCAGCAAGAAAAACTGCAACTAAAAAGAAAGCAACCAAAAAGAAACCAGCAAGAAAAACTGCA
>Ga0222714_10003037_pt1 | contig 17381 bp, 17 predicted proteins | sample C33_3DmetaG_FD_165048 | JGI IMG/M metagenome (GOLD analysis project Ga0222714, IMG submission 165048) | Estuarine water microbial communities from San Francisco Bay, California, United States - C33_3D | ecosystem: Environmental > Aquatic > Marine > Unclassified | place: USA: California...
ACTCGGATGCCCGAGCACAACAACCACGTTCATTTTGTGCTCCCCCTGGGATTTGAACCCAGGACCTGCGGATTAAGAGTCCGTTGCTCTACCAACTGAGCTAGAGGAGCGATAACGCTTCGCTACTCTAATAGATCAAAGCAAATTGTGGAAAAGCGAAAATTTGTTGGGGTGGACGACGGGGCTTGAACCCGCGACCTCCAGGACCACAACCTGGCGCTCTAGCCAACTGAGCTACGCCCACCACGAACAATTCAGTGTGCCACACATTTACTAGCGACCCAACGCAAATTTACGATTAGCAAAAATAAAATTGCGCCAAACCCTATGAATCAATGAGGTTTCAACAATTTCTGCTACCTAATCAAGGGCTACACTGAATGCAACCAAATACTGGAGTTGATAACCATGACAGCGATGGATTCGACGCTGTTTTCGCCACTTGCACAACGTGCAAAGGAGATAACAACCCGAGAGCTCGCGCTTTATGCCGAGCGGACAAAAGGTTCTCAGCGCGCCAACGAACGGGCTCGCAAGAGTTTGCCACTGGGCGTGCCGTCGAGTTTTCAGGCTTACGACCCGTATCCGATCGTCATTGCTTCGGCCGGCAGTTCATGGATGAAAGACGTCGACGACAATCGCTACACAGATTTCGACATGGGTTTTGGCGCGCTGTTTGCTGGCCATGTGCACCCGCTAGTCCGCCGGGCGATCGATAAACAGCTCGACATCGGCACGCTTTTCGTGTCGCCTTGCCAAGACAACGCCGAGGTCGCCGAGATGCTTGCCGAGCGCTACGGCTTACCGCTATGGCGATTCACCAACTCGGGCACCGAAGCCACGATGGACGCAATTCGCGTTGCCCGTGCCGCAACTGGTCGCGACAAAATCGTCAAAGTCGAAGGTGGCTACCACGGCCATCACGACGAAGTAATGATCTCGATGAAGCCACCAATTGCAGTTGCTGGCCCCGCGCGAAAACCGTTTTCGGTGCCGTCAAGCGCTGGCATCACTGCCGACACAGTCAAGACAACTCTTGTTGTGCCATACAACGACCCTGAGGCACTTGAAGATGTTTTGAGTGCAGGCGATGTTGCTTGCTTCATTGTCGAGCCAGTGATGCAAAACATCGGCATTTGCAAACCGTTGGACGGATATTTGCAAGCAGTGCGCGAAATAACTCAGCGTTACGGCACGCTTTTAGTTTTCGACGAAGTAAAAACTGGCATCACCGCAGGCTGGGGTGGTGCAACAGGCGCACTCGGGGTCACGCCTGATCTTGTCGCGCTCGCCAAATCAATTGGTGGCGGTTTGCCTCTCGGTGCATTCGGCGGCAAACGCGAATATATGGACAAGATCACCAGCGGCCAAGTCGTTCACCTCGGCACATATAACGGCAATCCACTTTGCATGGCTGCTGCAAAAGCAGTTTTGCGCGAAGTTTGTACTCGCGAAGCAACTCAGGCAGCGATAGATCTAAACACAAAACTTGTTGATGCGTGCACGGCAGTTATTGATCGTGCTGGGGTCGATGCAAATGTTGTGCAGTTCGGCGCCAAGGGTTGCATCACTTGGTCACGCGAGCCGATTCAAAATTATCGCGACTATAAAGCCACAGATTTCGATCTTGCATACGCCCAATGGATTCACGGCATCAATCGCGGCACTCTCTTGCCGCCAGGTCTTGATGAGCAGTGGTTGATCTCGATTATGCACGGCGAAGCCGAGACACTCAACTACGCAAACATCTTTCAAGAATTTATCGACGAACTTCTCGTCTAAAAAATTTATGGCGCAAAATTCGCCATCTCCGTTGCGAATGCTTCTTCGTGGATTATCTCGACGTTGCCCACATTGCGGCACCCGTGGTGCATTTTTTGTTTCGTGGTTTCGCACACAAAAAAATTGTCGCGGCTGTAATCTTTTTTGGCAACGCAACTTAGAAGGCTTCATGCTCGGTGCATCGGCAATTAGTTTCATTCTCACTGGTGGTGCTTTAATCTTGACGCTTGCTGTTGGCGCGTTAATTTCTTATCCAGATATTGCAATTATTTCGCTGTTGATTTCGACAATCAGCGTGACATTGATTGTTGGCGTTGCCGGATATCCGATTTCTTACACAACATGGTTGGCGATCGATCTGATCATGCGTCCGCTTGACGCCGTTGAACTGGCGAACACAAGTAAACAGCAATAAGCCCCAAACGGCCCTTTAAAAGGCTTGTGCCATATGGCTTCTAGAGTGCTTGACCGAACATCTGTTCGTGTGTAGGGTTGCCTGCAACACCCCCTACCTAGGGTGCCAAGTTCTCAACCCAAGCAAATGAAAGGCAAAAACCATGAGTACAGAAAAAGATAAAGCACTCGAAGTAGCCCTGGGGGCCATTGATAAGCAGTTCGGCAAAGGGTCGATCATGCGTATGGGCGAAAAGCAAAGTCTGGGCATCGATTTCATCCCAACTGGTGCATTACCACTCGACATTGCGCTTGGCATTGGCGGCCTTCCACGAGGTCGCATTGTTGAAATCTTCGGCCCAGAGTCGTCAGGTAAATCAACTTTGGCGATGCATGTTGTGGCCGAAGCCCAACGCAACGGCGGCATCTGCGCCTATGTCGATGCCGAACACGCAATGGACCCAATCTATGCCAAAGCAATTGGTGTCGATACCGACAATCTTTTGATCTCGCAGCCAGACACAGGCGAGCAAGCACTCGAAATCGTCGACATGTTGGTGCGCTCAGGTGCGCTCGATGTCGTCGTCATCGACTCGGTTGCCGCGCTTACTCCGCGAGCTGAAATCGAAGGCGAAATGGGCGACAGCCACATGGGTCTGCAAGCGCGACTTATGAGTCAAGCGATGCGCAAACTCACAGCAAACTTGAACAAGTCAAACACTGTGGCAATTTTCATTAACCAGTTGCGCGAAAAGATCGGCGTCATGTTCGGTTCACCAGAAACAACACCTGGTGGTCGTGCGCTCAAGTTTTATTCGTCTGTTCGTCTTGACATTCGTCGCATCGAAACAATTAAAGATGGTGTTGAGGTTGTTGGTTCGCGCACCCGCGTAAAAGTTGTAAAAAACAAAGTTTCGCCACCGTTTAAGCAAGCCGAATTCGACATCATGTACGGCAAGGGCATCAGTCGTGAAGGTGCTGTTCTTGATATGGCCGTCGAAATGGGCATCGCTAAAAAGTCGGGTGCTTGGTTCACTTATGACGGCGAGCAACTCGGTCAAGGCCGTGAAAATGCCAAGCAGTTCTTGGCTGAAAATACCGAAGTCATGGTTCAAATGGCCGATCGTGTTCGTCAGCAGTCGATGCCAGTTGTCGACACACCAGCTGAAACATCATCAGACTCGGTGGCTGCAGCAGCGGCAAAAGCAACTGCTGCTAAGCCGGCAGCGGAGAAAGCATCAAAGAAAGCTTTCACTGCCAAAGACGACGAGCCGATCGAACTCTAAAAAATCGCTAAAGCCATTGCGGCTGGCAGGTCATTATTGACCTGCCAGCAGTGGTTTTCAAGAGCAGGCACAAATCACGCCTGTAAAATAGAACAGTCGTGACCCGCAACTATTTCGTTCGCACTTTTGGGTGCCAAATGAACGAACACGATTCTGAGCGTTTGTCTGGTTTGCTCGAATCAGATGGCATGACAAATGTCGACAATGTTGGCGAAGCCGATGTCGTTGTTATCAACACGTGCTGCATTCGTGAAAATGCTGACGACAAGTTCTATGGCACTCTCAGCCAGTTAAAAAACTGGAAGACCGAAAAAGAAGATCGCCAAATTCTTGTCGCCGGATGTCTGGCGCAAAAAGATCGCGACTTGATTCGTCAGAAAGCGCCATATGTCGATGTCGTCATCGGCACACACAACGTGCACCGTGCCGCCGAATTGCTCGAAGAGACTCGCTACGGACGCCCAGTTACTGAAATTCTTGAAGAAGCTGTGCTCGATGACCACACCATGTTTCCGAGCGCATTACCGATGCGTCGCGAAGTTTCTTATAACGCCTGGGTCACGATTCAAATTGGTTGCGACAACACATGTGCCTATTGCATCGTGCCTGCTGTGCGCGGCAAAGAAATTTCTCGCCCTGGCGCCGAGATTTTGACCGAGGTTGAATCACTGGCGCGCAGTGGCGTAACGCAAATTTCTTTGATCGGCCAAAATGTCAATAGTTACGGTCGTGATCTCTCGTTGAGTGCTCGGGCGGCTGGTGATATGACAGTGAAGCCCAAGCCGCAATTCGCAGAGTTGTTGCGCAAAGTTGGCGCAGTGCCAGGCATTTCGCGTGTGCGGTTTGTAAGTCCGCACCCGAAAGACATGCGCGAAGACACCTTGTTGGCAATGGCTGAGACTCCAACAGTTGTCGAGCATTTGCACTACCCATTGCAGTCAGGGTCTGACACTGTGTTGGGGTTAATGCATCGTGGGTACACCGCCGAGCGTTACTTGTCGCGACTTGCGCAAGCTCGAGAGATGATCGATGATCTTGCAGTCACTACTGATGTCATAGTTGGGTTTCCGGGCGAAACAGAAGAAGACTTTTTGCGAACTGTTGAAGTTTGCGCCGAAGCATGCTTTGACTCTGCGTTCTCGTTCATCTTTTCACCCCGACCTGGCACGCAAGCTGCACAATTGACTGACATGTTTATTGACCCTGCTGTTGCAGTCGAAAGATATGAGCGCTTAAAAGTGGTGCTCGATCACTCGGCGGTCATCAAGCACCGCGAGCGCATCGGTCGAATCGAAGAAGTTGTCGTCGAGGGTATGAGCAAGAAGAACCCAGAGTTGACAACCGGTCGTACGCGACAGAACAAGATTCTGCACTTCACCTCGCCGCAGTCGCTGCGGGTCGGCACATACGCAAAAGTTGAAGTCACAGATGCGGCACGTTTTCATTTGTCGGGCCGATTAGTCGAAGTCGGCGACACACCAAAACATAAATTGCGTCTCGCTGTGTCGAGTTCAAGTTAAGTTTCGAATTAATTCGCGCCAATATGAATAAGCCTGTCCGCAAACCAGTCGTCATCGTCGGGCCAACCGCAAGCGGCAAATCATCTGTTGCGATGGCGGTCGCTCAAGCTGAAACAACGGCTAGCAGTCCCGTGCACATCGTGGCAGTTGATGCAATGCAGGTTTATCGCGACATGAATATCGGCACGGCAAAGCCGACCCGACAAGATCAGGCTCTAGTGCCGCATCACTGCATTGATCTAGTCGATAGCCACGAGCGCTTTACGGTTGCCGAATTTAAAAAGAGTGCGACAGACTCACTTGAGAAAATCGACAGCCTCAATGGTCGTGCATTGTTGGTCGCAGGCACTGGTCTTTATCTGACGGCAGTAATTGACGAATTAGTTTTGCCAGGCGAGTTTTTAGACATTCGCGCAACGCTTGAAGAAGAAACAGATACGACAAAGCTTTTCACACGGCTTGCAGAACTTGACCCAATAGCCGTCGAAAAAATCGAGCGTTCGAATCGCCGTCGCATTATTCGGGCACTTGAAGTTTGCATTGGCAGTGGTCGAGCCTTCAGCAGTTTCGGCCCTGGCACAAGTGCTTATCCAGAAAACGGAATTGTTCAAATTGGATTGCGTTGGAGTCGCGAGCGACTTGCGCAACGCGTCGCCGATCGGGTGTACACGATGATTGACGATGGTTTGGTCGAAGAAGTTGCCGCGCTTCGCAATTCAAAACAAGGTTTGTCGCGCACGGCTGCTCAGGCACTGGGTTATAAAGAATTGTTGCTGCATCTGGATGGCAAAATAAGTCTCGACCAGGCCATTGCCGACACGATCACGCACACTCGTCAATTCGCAGTGCGACAAGAGCGTTGGTTTAGGCGAGACCCGCGCATCAAATGGGTTTCAATTAGTCAAGACCCTGTTTCTGAAATTGTCCCGATAGTCGCCAAGCATTTACGCTAGACAGAAATCATCATGCAGGTTGTTGTCACGAAGCATCACGGTCTCGGAAACGACTTCTTGGTGCTCGACTTAAGTCAGTTGCACTCACAACAGATCGACCCCGCAACTATCGATTGGTCTGGCGTCGCAAAACTTTGGTGCGACCGTCAAGGTGGCGTTGGCGCCGACGGTCTTTTGCTTTTGACGAGAGTCGACGAATTCAAACTACAAATGCAACTCTTCAATCAAGATGGTTCGCGCGCAGAAATGAGCGGTAATGGCATTCGTTGCTTAGCCCAGGCGGCTTTCGATACAGACGGTCATAACTCTGCTGTCAGTTACACAGTTGCAACCGATGCTGGTGACCGCGTTGTAGATGTTGAGCCCATCTCGCATGATGAAGTTCGCGCGAGCGTTGACATGGGCCCAATCGAAACAATCGAAGCACCGAAGAATTGGTCGCAGATTGGCAGCGACCCGAATCGACCAGTGATGCATTTATCCGTGGGCAATCCGCACACTGTTGTTGGGGTCGAAGATGTGAGTGTCGTTAACTTGCTTGAGATCGGCCAAAAAATACCGCAAGTGAATCTCGAGATAATTGAGCCTGGCCCCGAGAGTCACGCGATAACGATGCGTGTTCATGAGCGTGGTGCGGGCATAACGCAAGCATGCGGCACAGGTGCGTGCGCGAGCGCGTGGGCCGCAAGCAAATGGGGGCTCGTGCCTGGGTCAGTTCGAGACGTATTAGTACATCAGCCTGGGGGAGATGCGAGCGTTCGTCTGAATCATCCTCAGCCAGGTCGCGTCACTCTCATCGGACCCGCTCATTTTGCTTCGCGCCACAATCTCGAGTTAGCACTGTGACCCAACTGTGAACACGCCTTACCAGGAGGCGCTCGGATCAACACTTATCTCGCGTGGCATTCGCGAGCGAATCATTTTGGTTGCAGTCACTCTGCCAGATCGCACCGATGATGAAACTCAAGAGTCTCTAGATGAACTTGCACAACTGATCGATACCGCTGGCGCTGATGAGGTTGCTCGCATCACTCAGCGTCGAGACGCACCCGATAGCGCGTACTACATCGGCAAAGGCAAAGCCGAAGAACTCAAAGAACTTTGTTTGGCTCTTGACTCTGACACTGTTGTGTTCGATAACGAACTTTCACCAGGGCAGCAATTCAATCTTGAAAAACTCTTAGGACGCACGGCGCTCGATCGCACTGCCGTGATTTTGGATATATTCGCGCAAAACGCACACACACTCGAAGGTAAAGCACAAGTCGAGTTGGCGTTGTTGCGTTATCGCTTGCCGCGCATTCGCCGTGGCGCAAAGGCGGGTTTATCACAGCAGGCTGGTGGCATTGGCACACGTGGCCCCGGCGAAACGAAACTTGAAGTTGATCGTCGGCGCATTGGTGAGCGAATAAGTCGTCTCGACCGCGAGCTCGAAAATTTGCAAAAGACTCGTCAAGAACAGAGAAAGGGTCGCGAGCGCAGCGGTCTTGGTTCGGTCGCGATCGTTGGCTACACAAACGCTGGCAAGTCTTCGTTGCTTAACCGCTTAACAAGTGCCGGTGTGTTGGTCGAAAACCGGCTGTTTGCCACACTCGACCCGACAACTCGGCGACTCGCATTGCCAGGTGGTGAGCCAGTTTTGCTTTCTGACACGGTTGGTTTTGTTCGTCGATTGCCGCACGGGTTGATCGAGGCATTCAAGAGCACTCTCGAAGTTGCAGTCAACAGCGACTTACTTTTGCATGTCGTCGATGCGTCTGCTGTCGACCCAAACGGACAAATCGCCGCAGTGCGTGAAGTGCTCGCAGAAATTGGCGCCGCCAATGTGCCCGAATTATTGGTCATCAACAAATCTGATCTCGACCCAGATGAGGCAAAGCGACTCGTATACGAGCATCAGGGTGCCGTTTCGTTTTCGGCGATGACTGGTGAGGGATTAAACGATTTACTTCTTGCAATTGGCGACCGAATGCGGGCTCTCACCACCGTGATTGAATTGCTAATACCGTATGACAGAGGCGATATCGTCGCCACCGTGCATCGAGAGGGTGAAGTTGTGTCGACAGCAAACGAAGAAAGCGGCATGCGCGTACGTGCGCGACTCGCCGATGCAAGTGCGGGGCGATTGAACCAATTCGTGGTCAATAAATGACACAAGGTTTCGTCCCACCGCCGTATCCATACGACAGGCTTGACAAGTTCAAACCACTTGCCGACAAGTTCGACGGTGGGCTAGTCGACCTATCAATTGGTACGCCGTGTGACGCGCCGTCGCCTGCAGTTGTCGCAGCGTTGTCGGCTTCTAATAGCGAGCGTGGCTACCCGCCGAGCATCGGCACCGAAGCGTTGCGCAGCGCTGCGCAGTCGTGGATGCAACGTAAGTTTGCACTTTCTATTCCGACTTCTCAGATCGCCGCTTGCATTGGCAGCAAAGAGTTTGTCGCTACTACGCCGCAGTACATGAAGCTACGCAGTCCTGATCGCGACACAGTTTTGTTTCCGGCTGTTTCCTATCCAACGTATGAGATGGGTGCAATTTTGGCGGGTTGTCGACCAGTTGCAGTGCCAATGACTCCGTCGGGCGGTCTTGATGTCGCCAAGATCTCGGCAAGCGACATCAAACGAGCACTAATGATTTGGTCGAATTCACCGAACAATCCGACTGGCGATCTCGACGACCTGAAATCTGTAGCTGAGTGGGGTCGCAAAAATAATGTTCCTGTCTTTAGCGACGAGTGTTACGTCGAGTTCACATGGTCGCGCCAACCCGAGTCGATTTTGCAACATGGCATCGACGGCGTCATTGCTTTGCACTCGCTATCTAAGCGCTCAAACTTGGCTGGTGTGCGAGTTGGTTTCTATGCGGGCGATAAAGAAATCGTCAATTATCTGAAAGAGGTTCGCAAACACGTCGGCATGCTGGTTCCTGGGCCGACACAGGCTGCCGCAGTAGTTGCGCTAAACGACGATGCGCATGTCGCTGTTCAGCGCGACGTTTATTTGCGTCGTCTCGAACGGCTTGCAACAGTGTTATCAAAGTGGTCGGGGTTCAATATCGATTTACCAAATGGTGGTTTTTATCTCTGGTTCGACGCCAAAGATGGCTGGGAATTTGCTGAAAAACTCGCAACAGAAGGTGGTGCACTTGTTAGCCCCGGGGACTTCTACGGTGCGGGCGGCGCAAATAATGTTCGCGTTGCTGTAGTTGCGCCAGATGCGAAGATCGAACTTGTGGTCACACGTCTTGCAAAAAAGTAAAATTAAGCAATGACAAGTTTAAAAAAAGCAATTGGCTTTATCGGGGCGTGCTCGCTAATTGCAAGTTGTGGTTTCAGCCTTGGTGAAAAAAACACTTGGGATGTAACGCAGCCGATTGAAACTGGTGTCACGGTAGAGGCCACAGGCTCGGTCAAAGTCGTTCCAGATGCGGTGCAATTCAATTTTTCAGTCTTCGCTATCGACACAACATCGAGCAGTGCGCTCGAGCGCGCAACTGGTTTGGCTAGTCAAGCCCGAGAAGCTCTCGAAAAGGCAAAGATCGACAAAGACGACATTGCCACACAGAGCGTCAGTATTTATCCCGAATATTCATATTCTCAAGATGGCAAACAAAATTTAATTGGCTTTCGTGCAACACAATCGTTTGCGGTTACTTTGCGCGACACGACTAGCGCCGGCGAAGTAGTTGATGCAGTTGTTGCGAGTGTCGGCACAGACTTGTCGATCGACACTCTCTCGCCAATTTTGATCGATTCAAAAGATGCGGCCGAACAGGCGCGTGAAAGCGCAATCAAACTTGCGAAGAAAAAAGCCGAAGACTACGCCGATCTACTTGGCGTAGATCTCGGCAATGTCATTTCAGTGCGCGAGTTTGCGACCTCTGGAGCTACGCCTCAGCCGTGGTTGCGCGCCGATCTAGCGGTTGGTGAATCTTCCAAGACCGTCGTAGATCTTGGCACTCAAGAAGTTTCTGTAACTGTCGAAGCTCGCTGGGCTTTCGTTAGCGGAAGCTAAACAAGACACTAATTAAATAATCAGATCGAGCTGCATCACGGTGTGGTGTAGACCAAGAAATACTGTGTCACGCACTTTGCGCCAGCCTTTTCTGAGATACCAATCTTGTGCGTGTTCTGTATACAAAAACAATTTCTTATGCCCGAGCGCGCGCGCTCGAGAAGTAACGTGTTCAACCAGTGCCGACCCGGCTCCGTGTTTGCGCGCGTCAGGAGTGACAAATACAGCCGCTAACCACGGCCCTGGTTCAGGCGCATCAGGCAACTCATCATCGTCGACAAGGGTGGCGACTCCGAGCAATTTGTCGTCATTGTCAACGGCAGCGTAAATCTCAATCAGCGTGTCAGGTTTGCTGGCAGCAAGTTTGTATTGATCGAGATAAGTCTGCACTGTGTCGCTCGGAAACTCGTGGTGCCACGCTGCAAAAGACCACTCGGCAGCAGTCTGCCAGTGGTGTGGGTGTTCAGCTAGCGCCACAACTTTGAAAGAAATCATCGCTTTATCCTAAGGTTTTAGCGATGGGCGACATCTCTTCTCACAAAGGGATAAGCGGTGAGTATTTATCAAAGGTCCTCGCGCCAATTTCTGGTGTCGCCAAACTCAAGATCAGTTCAATTTCGCCAATTGGCACTGGGCAGATGGCCGAAAGTTATCGGGTCAAATTTTTGCAAGAGTCTGGCGAGAAAATAGAAAGCGTTGTTGTCAAGGTGCCGTCGCAAAACGTGAATAGTCGCAGTGCCTCTCGTGCAACTCGCTGCTACGAACTTGAAACCAGTTTCTATTCGTCTCTTCGAAATAGCTTGAAAGTTGACACGCCAAAGTGTTTTCACGTTTGGTACGACGCAACGTCTGATGACTTTGTGCTCGTGCTCGAAGACATTAAAGATGCAAACCAGGGCGACCAAATCACTGGAGCCACGGTTGAACAAGCTGATGCGGCGATTAATCAACTTGTAAACCTTCATGCGCCCATGTGGGGCTCTGAAAAGCTGAACCAAATTGAATGGTTACCAAAGCACTCGCTCAATGTTGCGACAGGTACAAGTCAGTTATTGCGCTCGGTGTTCGCTGGTTTTGCTGAACGCTTTTCTGACAAAGTCAACAGTGAAATTATCAGTCTTGGCGAAAGATTGGTCTCAAAAATTGATCGCTATTACGGGGCGTTTCCAACTTTGCTCACAGTCGCACACCGTGATTTTCGACTCGACAATTTATTGTTCACACCACAAGGCAACAAAATTGGCGTCAAGGTTGTCGATTGGCAGACTGTGGGCGCGATGCCCGGCGCAAGCGATTTAGGTTATTTCATTGGCGCAAGTTTCACCGTTGAAGGCCGACGTGATTATGAACAAACGCTGGTTCAGAGTTACTGCGAGCGGTTGGCGGCCCAAAAAATTGACGTTTCGAATAATGAAATCTGGGCTCAATATCGTCTGCTTGGCACATCTGGCTACATCATGGCTATCGTCGCATCGATGCTTGTTAAACAAACTGATCGTGGTGACGCCATGTTTGCGGTTATGGCCAATCGCCACGGACAGCAAATGCTTGACCTCGAAACAGAAAAACTTTTTGCCTAGACAGATGAGACCCGACCATGGCTAAATTCACCGCACTAGATGAACGATTCGCTCATCAAATACCTGAGCCCTTCCCAAATGTTTTGCACTTTCACCCAGACTGGCGTGAAAGTCTGTTTTTTATCATGCATGAGCGTGAGAAGCCAGGTGATGTATTGATCTTGACGCTTGCGCACTTTCCGTCCCGTCAAGAAATGGATTCACTGCAACTCGGACGGGTGGGTGAGTCGCCGATTATGGCCCGACACATGCGCAAGGTCGATGGCGATCAAGATTATTTTCAAGTTGGACCGATCACGATCGATGTTGTCGAACCGCTCAAAAAGATTCGTTTGGTTGCCGCACCAAGTGCGCAGACTCCGGTCAGTTTCGATCTAACGTTCACCGCACGTACGGCGCCGTATCAACTTCGGCGTGGCACCATGAAAGCAAAGTACGAAATCATTTGGGATCAGTCGCACATGTTTCAAAGCGGCATCTATAACGGTTCATACACGTTTCAAGAAAAGACATTTCAAATTAACAATTGGTGGGGTCAGCGTGACCATTCGTGGGGTATTCGAGCCCATGCGCGCTGCCCGTTGTGGATGTGGATGCCGATTCAACTAGAAGAAGGAATGCTGAGTGTTTGGCATTGGGAATATCCGAATGGCGCGCGGGTCTATACCGATGGTTGTTTCGCACCAAGCGATGGCAGCGAGCCGATACCTGTAATCGATTTTCAACATGATCTTCATTGGCTGAACAGTTCGGGTCAGCCAGTTTCGTATGAGAAGTTCGGCGATGACGTCGTCGGGTTGGCCGGCACGGTTGTGTTTACATTGCAGGGTGGTCGCAAGATTTCAGTTGAAGCCACTGGTCGGTGGGCGCAGCGCTATAGCCAAATCGCAAATCGTGCAGACAACGTTCTGGGTGGTGGGTTAAGTGAGATGCAAGTAAAAACTTCTGACGGTGCGACGGGCACCGCAATCTTCGAAATTACGGGTCAGTTTCATCACAAGTATTTTCCTATTGCCCGAGGCACGAACTTTCCTCCCGATGGCGCATAGCGATATGAGTTCGAAAAAGTGAAACCTAAACAAGCATCGGCGACCACGCGTGCGAAGAACTCTTCAACAAATGGTCGCCAATTTGACCCTCAAGATCTAGAACGTGTGCGCCGCGGTTTCATCGCCGCACGTATCGAGCCAACAATTACTGATGATAAAGGGCGCAAAGTTATTGACACCGCCTCGTACGAATTTTTGCGCGATGGGCGAGAGTGTCCAGACACTGTTAATCCACATCTGTGGCGGCATGCGACCCTCAATGCACATCACGGACTCTTCGAAGTAGCACCAAATGTCTGGCAAGTGCGCGGCTATGACATTTCAAACATAACTTTTATCAAAGGCGCAAATGGCTGGGTGGTGATTGATCCGTTGACGTCAGATAGCACCGCGCGTGCAAGTCTTGAACTGTTATCACAACATGTTGAACGACGGCCGGTGAGCGCTGTGATTTATACCCATTCACACGCTGATCACTTTGGCGGCGTTCTTGGCATTACAACAAAAGCCGATGTTGAATCTGGCAAGTGTCAGATAATTGCGCCGGTTGGTTTCTTGCACGAGGCAATCGCTGAAAACGTGATTGCTGGTGTGGCGATGAGTCGCCGCGCGACATATCAATTTGGTCCGCTGTTGCCACCGGGGCCACAAGGTCATGTTGATAGCGGGCTTGGCACTTCAACCCCAACGGCACCACCTTCATTGTTGGCTCCGACTCGCGACATCACATACACAGGTGAAGAACTTGTTGTTGACGGGGTGCGAATTGTGTTTCAGCTCACGCCTGAAACTGAGGCTCCAGCCGAGATGAACTTTTTCTTCCCAGATTTTGGATGGCTATGCATGGCAGAGAATTGCTCACACACCATGCACAATCTGGTGCCGATACGTGGTGCACTCGTGCGCAATGCGTTGAACTGGTCTAAGTACATAAACGAGAGCATTGAACTTTTCGCCGACAAAACTGACGTGATGTTCACCTCGCATAATTGGCCTCGCTGGGGTCGTCACGATGTGCGCGACTTTCTAACTCTGCAGCGCGATCTTTATCGCTGGATTCACGATCAAACGATGCGACATGCCAATCATGGAATGACTGCCCTAGAAATAGCCGAAATGTTGGTGCTGCCAGACGAGTTTCTAGCCCATGAGCACACCCGAGGTTTTTACGGCGATCTGGTGCACAACATCAAGGCGGTTTATCAGCGCTATTTGAGTTGGTATGACGGCAATCCCGCCAACTTGAACAAACTTTCTCCGACTCGGGCGGGTGCGAAATACCTCGAACTCGCCGGAGGCATCGACGCTTTGCTTGACAGCGCGCAGAAGTCGTTTGACGACGGCGAATATCGCTGGGTAGTTGAACTCGTCAATCACGCAGTTTTCGCTGAGCCGACAAATCAGCGTGCACGAGATCTTCAAGCCGATGCGCTCGAGCAACTCGGCTATCAATCTGAGTCAGCAACATTTCGTAATGCATATTTAATGGGCGCTCAAGAACTTCGCAATGGTCCACCACCGCGAACCGCGGCGCGAGTGCGCGCACGCAGTCTGATCAAAGCGATGACAATCGATCAGGTCTTTGACGTTCTCGGAGTGCGTGCAATTTCTGAAAATCTCGGCGGCGTATCTTTGGCAATTAATTGGTTGTTCACCGATATGACTGGTTCACCCGATGAAAAATGGATTCTCGGTGTCTCAAACCGCACCCTTTATGCAACCCATGGTCGACACAGCGAGACTGCGTCGGCAACTGTCAAACTTTCGCGCGATTTATTTTTAGAGGTGATCGCCCAGACGACAACTTTCGTCGACGAACTGAAGAATGGCACGATCACGATTGATGGTGATGCTGGCGCCTTGCTTGCAATTTTCGGCAACTTAGATAATTTTTCGACCGGCTTTGCGATCGTCGAACCGTAAAATCGGTTTCTAAAGGCGACGCAAAACAGTTACGAGTTTGCCGTAAACAACAACTTCATCGCTGTTGAACACCATTGGTTGCATTGAAGCGTTTGATGGTGTCAACGTGATGCGGCTGCCATTGCGTGAAAAAGACTTGATGGTTGCTTCGTCACCTGGGATACCCGCAATGACGATGTCGCCATTGTTTGCTGTCGATTGTGAATTGCAAACAACAAAGTCTCCGTTCAAGATGCCAGCATCAATCATTGAGTCACCGCGCACTCGCAACATAAATAGTTCGCCGTCACCGGTGAAGTCCATTGGCAGTGGCACAAGTTCTTCGACATTTTCTTGGGCCAAAACATTGACACCTGCGGCAACATCACCAACAAGTGGTACATGCTTTGTCGGGCGATGCTCCATAGCGACGCCGCTTGACGCCTCATAACGCACTTCGATCGCGCGAGGTTTTGTCGGGTCACGGCGCAGATATCCGAGTTTTTGAAGTGCGGCTAGGTGGTTATGAACTGTGGCCGAAGAACTAAGACCCACAGCTTCACCGATCTCGCGCACTGATGGCGGGTAGCCCCGTTCGCGCATGTTCGAGACGATGAAATCGAGGATGCCTCGCTGGCGCTCGGTAAGGGTGCTGTTTTTGGCCTGGGCGGCGTTTATAGGGGTTGGGTCGGTGTTTGGGCTCATATCTAAAGCGTACGCCCGTTCGCCCCTAAAGTCAAACACCTGTTCGGAGAACAAATGTTCGTAAAAAGGGTTGTACTGCGAACACCCGTTCGCTATGGTGGAAGTAAGCGGAAATACCCCTGAAGTAGCACCCGAAAGAGGCATCGAAATGGCAATAGCAATCAATAACTTCCCTGTTGCAGCAGTTGGTCGCCGAAATATGGCACCGGTTTACCGCCGTCGCCGAGCAGTGGTCTCGCTGGCTTTGGCAGCTTTGGCTGTCACGGTGAGCTTCGCAATGCTCGACACAAGTGCTGCGGCCGATCGTCCAACAGCCGAAAACCTAGCGACACCTAAATTCGTTATCGCCGAGTCGGGTGACACACTTTGGGCAATCGCACAACGCATTGCCCCAAATAGCAACATCACCGAAGTGGTTGACCAGCTAGTTCTAATGAATGGCGATCAAATAACCACTGGGCAACTTGTTCGCATCCCATAATTTTTAGCTGTTATTCGAACCCGAAACGGTTTCGAATTCGATTCAAAAATTGCGAGTAATCTTGTGTTGATGCGATGCGTTAGTTGTCAATGCGAAGACACCAAGGTTATTGACTCACGCGTATCAGAAGAGGGCAGTTCAATTCGCCGGAGGCGTTCTTGCTTGAAATGTGGTCATCGGTTTACGACCTACGAGCGACTTGAAGAAGTGCCCCTCTATGTAATCAAGCGAACGGGTGACAAAGAATTATTCGACCGAGCAAAAATAATTCGGGGCTTGCAATCTGCAGCAAAGGGTCGACCAGTTGAAGACTCGGTTTTAATCGAGATCGCCGAGCGTGTTGAAGACGACATGCGACTTACGGGCGATGACGTGACCAGCAATCAGGTAGGCCATGCTGTGCTCAGTTTGTTGCGCAGCATCGATGAGGTTACTTATATGCGGTTTGCGAGCGTTTACAAAAACTTTGATGCCGTTGCAGACTTTAAGCGCGAACTTGCGTTGCTCGAAAAAGAACTACGTAAATAAAGACTTTTTAAAGACTAATTTTTTCGCAAATAGCGAATGAACAAGTATCCGTTGTCTTCGAGAATGTGCGCAACTTCGTAGTCGCTATGCAATGGTGGTGCTCCGTTTGCCAGTCGGGGGCTGTCAGCACCAGTGACCATCGGGCTAATCGTTAAATTAATCTCGTCGACTAAGTTGGCCGCAAACATCGAAGCGTTAAGCAGCGCGCCGCCTTCAAGTTGAACAAACGATCCAGGTAGCTGTTGCATTGCCAGTTGTAGATCAACACTGCCTTTACCCGCGCGAACAATGTCAAGATCGAATTCTGTCTCAGGTGTTTTCGAGTCTTCTGGCATGATCAAAAAGCCGGCGCCGCTTTTAAAAAGGTTCGTATTTAGGTCTATTTTTCCGGTACGGGTGACAACGCCTACGCGCAGGCCTTTTTTAGACGGCACTTCATACATTTCTTCACGGATCGTGCCGGCGCCAACGACGATTGTTTCGGCCGCAGATCTCAATGCAATAAGCACATCTCGGTCTGATGGGTTCGAAAGCAGAGTTGACTTGCCTTCGACCACTGTTGAGCCATCGATACTCATGACCATGCATAGTCCGATAGATGGCCGGCCACTTGAATGTCGAGACCGCGGCGCCCCGCAGACCTGGCGCACATCAACTGTGTCGTTCGCAGTGGGCAGTAACTGGCGCACGACGGTCAGCCTATGAGGCGAGTGCCGACGATAATTGATTGTGCGTTTGTTTGAGGCAAGATATTGGTGTGGCTATTGAGAAAATTGCGTTTCGCACTTGTCCTCTTTGCGAGGCCGGTTGTGGTTTGGCAATAACTGTAAAAGACGATCAAGTCACCCATATTCGTGGCGATATGCACGATGTTTTTTCGAAAGGCTTTATTTGCCCAAAGGGCAGCACGCTAAGACAGCTTCACTATGACCCAGATCGGTTGTTGTCGCCGATGATCAAGCGTGATGGCGTGCATGTGAAAGCAACTTGGGATGAAGCATGGCAAGTTATCGAGGCGGGTTTGAATCGCGTGATTGAAAAATTTGGCCGCGAATCAATCGGCACATATTTAGGAAACCCCGGGGCACACAATTTGTCGTCGATGACTTTCAATCGCGTCTTGTTGCAGGCAATTGGCTCACGACAAAGATTTAGTGCATCGACCGTTGATCAAATTCCTAAACAGGT